>Ga0181573_10000379_pt1 | contig 47077 bp, 34 predicted proteins | sample 101ome_25_FD_148643 | JGI IMG/M metagenome (GOLD analysis project Ga0181573, IMG submission 148643) | Coastal salt marsh microbial communities from the Groves Creek Marsh, Skidaway Island, Georgia - 101409BT metaG (spades assembly) | ecosystem: Environmental > Aquatic > Marine > Intertidal zone...
GGGTCGGTGCTTCACGACCACGACGGGTTCGCGACGACGACGATCGAGCGCGAAGACGGATCGCGCGCGATCGACCGTCACCGTCACCGCGATCCGTCGTCGTCGCGATCGATCGATCGATCGATCGTTCCGTCGTCGTCATCCGAGTCGAAATCATGCTCAACAAATAATCCCAACGACGGACGGACCGATCGCGCGCGGCCGTTCGCGCGTTCGTTCGCGGTACGCACCTCCACTGCCAGTCTCAGCGCCCCTCCTCTCGCCAGCGCGTCCTCGTTCGCTCGCATCGGATACGCGCACGACGACGACGCGCGTCGAGCAGTCGAGCGGCAGCAGCACAGACCCACGCGTCGACCGTCGCGTCGCCCGCTGGTAAGATGGATACGGGTGCTACCTCCCGTTTAAGTGTTTCTCAATGGTGGATTTTTAATTATAGTTTAGTAGTTTAGTGGACGATACACTATTACTACCTCTCGGTTTCTCGATGAAACAACCGGTGTGTGGGGCGTCACATCGCGTCGACGTGAACGGCGGCGACGATGGAGCGAGGCGGACGCGCGTTCGGACGACGAATCTTGTCGTCGATGGGACGAGCGTCGACGTCGTCGTCGTCGTCGGTTTTACCGGTGGGTTTTCTTTCCGCGCGATCGATCGTTGGATTGTTGAAGGGCAACGAGGTCGTCGCGGTCGAGGGTTGTCGCGAATCATCGCGGTTGGTGACGCCGAGCCGGGGGTACGCGAGCAAGGGCAAGTCGAAATCCAAGGCGTCGCAAGGGAAGAGGTCGGGGAAAGGAGGTAAAGGGTTGGGGTCGATCGCGGTTCCGGGGAAAGTGGAGGCGACGACCAAGGGGAACAAGTTGACCTATCTCGAGGCGTTGACGCCGGCGGGACGACGAGCGGAGGACGCGCCGACGGAGGAGGAATTGGTGGAGTTTGAGCGGAGGGCGAAGGAGTACTCGAGGATGAAGATGCGAGAGGAGAGAGATTTTCAGCGCGACTTGAACGAGAAGATTAGGATTAAGATGGCGGCGATTGAGGCGTTGCCGGCGGGAGCGACGCGAGACGCCGCCATGGTTGAGGACACGGATTTGTTCCCGCTCAAGAGAAGACTTCCGAGCGAAACGCCGCCGATTCCGGGGTATTACGAGGAAAAGCAGCGTTTGGCCGAGGAAGCCGTCGCGGGGGGCGCGGCGTTAAGAAAGTAGAGTGCGCTCGATTTTATGGTAGACAAAATTAGAATATTCACAACGGTTTTTCCCTCTTCCCTCGTCTAATAAATCCTTCCGTCTTTGCGCGCCACCGGCATGGTGTCAACGTGTATCAATTATATATCGTGCAATTCAGTGATGATGATGATGATGATGATTCATTCATTCATTCATTCATTCATTCATTCAGCTCGAAGAAGACTCACATGTTCTCGCGGAGCACCTTGACGACAGACTTGAAGGCGAACCACTCTGGAATGTCTTCACCGCCGCGCAACATTTGACGGAACTTGGTACCGCTGAGCTTCTTGACGTTGAGACCCTTATCCTTGGCGACGTCGGCGGTGACGTAACCCTCTTCCTCCGTGTACACGACGTTCAAGCTCGGGACGGTTTGCATGCCGAGCTCGGCGGCGTTAGCCTTGGCCAAATCTTGGGCGTCGTACGCGCCGTAAAAGTCTTCGCCGTCGAGGGACGACTTGGAACCAGCCATATCGCGGCCGATGATGAAGTGGGTGCAGCCGTAGTTCTTACGAATGATCATGTGCTGAATCGCTTCTCGCGGACCAGCCATGTGCATAGAGTACGGGAGGTACGCCCAGCGAATTTGCGGGTTCTTAACCTCTTCGGCGAGCACGACGTACGTCTTGTAGCGAACCAAGCCGGAAATGTCGTCGTCTTGCGTCGGACCCATGGTCGGGTGGACGAGGCAAACGGCGTCTTGACCGACGTTGTCAGCGTGGAGCGCGCGAGTGAAAAGCTCGTAGTGCGCGCGGTGAACAGGGTTGCGGCACTGGAAGGCGACGACATCCTTACCAGCCGGGAGGTCGGCGCGCACTTGCTCCGGGGTCGGGCACGGAAACGGACGCGCCGGAAGGTTCAAGCCCTCAATCTTACCGCCGATGTAGTACTTGCGGCGCTCCATGGAAATCATGGCAACACCCGGGTGCTCGATCGAGCTCGTCCCGTAGCAAAGCTTGGCCTCCTTCGGCTTGTTCGGCTTCCACTTGGACTCGACGGTGAGAACGCCGACATCCTTGCCGTTGTACTTGAGCAACACGCGATCGCCCACCTTGGTATCCTCGCAAGAGGTATCGAGCACGATCGGCAAACCGAACAACAAGTTGGAACCCTTCAACCGCATGTTATCCACGCAGTGTTCGTAATCCTCCTCGTTCATGAACCCTTCGAGCGGAGAAAACCCTCCCACGCACAGCAACTCGACGTCGCACGCGTTTCGATCGCTCAGCTCCAACGCTCGGTTACAGCTCGCGATCGCCTTCGCTTTCGCCGCGTCATCCGCGAGCATGAGGTTCACCAGCTTCCCTCCGTGCGGTTCGATCAACCCTCCGCTCGCCGCCGCCGCGAATCCTCTCGTCTTCGTCGCCGCCGCCGCCGCCGCATCGTTCGTCGTCAGCTTTTTCCATCCTCGCTCCGTCGTCGTCGTCGTCGTCGTCGCGATCGCTCTCACGCCGCAGACGCCCGCGGTTTCGCCCCCACTACCGCGCGCGATGACACCGACGCTCGCGCGCGCGTACCCCGCCGCTCTCGTCGCCGCTCTTCGCATCGTCGTCGTCCGAGTTCGCGCGCTCGATCGATCCGAGGCTCGTTGTCTCGATCGATCGCGCTCGAGGGTCGTTTTCCGATCGCGGGTCATGCTACGAATGTTACTGATACATATGGGCTAATAAATGGATGGTATACATAAATAAAATACGTACTAAAGGGATAAATTGGGTGATTAAATGGTATCATATACGACGACGCAGACGCGAACGCGCGCCGGCGGCCGAGGAAACGTCGGGTCGCGTCGCGTCGACCGATTGATGATTGATTGATTGATTTGGTTTGGTTTCGAACGACGACTTCATTGACCGCACCGAAGCGAATCGAACGGGAAGAATGTTTCGAAGAAACGCGTCTCGCGCGTTCGTCTCCCTCGGGTGCGTCGTCGTCGAATGAATGCATGAATGCATGAATGAATGAAACCATGAATGAACCAATTTTCCTCGTTTTCGACACCTTTCCGTCGCGGTTTCGATTGATTTCGGCATCCGTCGAAAGGTTGATTGATTCGGTTCGACTCGACGGGTGATCGCTGACGGATGACTGACGGATGGATTCGCGCGCGCGCATATGCAGACGAACGATGATGGGATCGACGACGACGACGACGACGGCGGCGAGGATCGTCGGGACGACGAAGAGCTCGCGCAGAGGGTACGCGAAGGATTTGAAGTTTGGGGTGGAGGCTCGGGCGCTCATGCTTCAAGGGTGCGATTCGCTCGCGGACGCGGTGCAGGTGACGCTGGGACCGAAAGGACGGAACGTGGTGATTGAACAACAGTACGGTGCGCCGAAGATTACCAAGGATGGGGTGACGGTGGCGAAGAATATCGAGTTTAAGGATCGGTGGATGAACCTCGGGGCGAGCCTGGTGAAGCAGGTGAGCGTGAGCACCAACGACGTGGCGGGCGATGGGACGACGACGGCGACGGTTTTAGCGCGCGCCATCTTTAGTGAAGGATGTAAGAGCGTGGCGGCGGGTATGAACCCGATGGATTTGAGGCGTGGGATCAACGCCGCGGTCGAACACGTCGTGAGTGAGCTCAAGAAGAACCGAAAGATGATTTCGACGACTGAGGAAATCGCGCAAGTGGGCACGATTTCCGCCAACGGAGAACGAGAGATTGGTGATCTCATCGCGCGCGCGATGGAGAAGGTTGGCAAGGAGGGTGTAATTACCGTCGGGGTACGTATATGACGACGTTTCGTTTCGCGTATTCGTTGGGGGTGATGATAACAAATCAAAGCCTAAAGCCTGTGAAGACATTCGTGTCGTTCGCTTCGCGCTGCTGTGGGCATTATGTCATAGTTACACTGACTCAACGATTGCGATGCGCTCTTTTTTTCTCCTCGTCGATGACACGTACATCCGCGTTTACTCGATCGATGCGATGACTGACTTTGAAAAATAATCGTCTCGTGAATTTTGGTTTGTTTCACCGCAGGATGGAAAGACGCTCGAAAACGAATTGGAAGTCGTCGAGGGTATGAAGTTTGATCGCGGTTACATTTCTCCGTACTTTGTCAACAACCCGAAGACGCAAAAGTGTGAACTCGAGAATGCGTACATTCTCATCGTTGAGAAGAAGATTTCCGGTCTCACTCCGCTCTTGCCAGTGCTTGAGAATGTTCTCAAGACTCAGCGTCCGCTGTTGATCATCGCCGAAGACGTCGAGTCTGAGGCTCTCGCGACGCTCATCGTCAACAAGCTCCGAGGTGGGGTGAAGATTTGCGCCGTCAAGGCTCCGGGCTTCGGCGACAACCGTCGCGCCAACTTGCAAGACATTGCCATTTTGACTGGTGGCACCGTCGTTAGCGAAGACCTCGGACACAAGCTCGAAAACGTCGAGCTCGACATGTTGGGTAGCGCCAAGAAGGTCACCGTGAGCAAGGACGACACCATCATGTTGGACGGCGCCGGTGAGTCGAGTGCGATCGAAGAGCGATGCGAACAACTCAAGGAGGCGATCACGGAAGCGACGAGTGACTACGATCGCGAAAAGATGCAAGAGCGTCTCGCCAAGCTCAGCGGCGGCGTCGCCGTCTTAAAGGTTGGCGGCGCCTCTGAAGTTGAAGTGGGTGAAAAGAAGGATCGCGTCGTCGATGCACTCAACGCCACCAAGGCTGCGGTTGACGAAGGTATCGTCCCGGGTGGTGGATCGGCGCTCTTGCACGCGAGCAAGACTTTGAAGGAACTCGAAGACTCGATGACCATTTTCGACCAAAAGATTGGCGTGCAAATCATCCGCGAAGCCATCAAGCGTCCGCTCCGCACCATTGCGATGAACGCCGGCGTGGAAGGCTCCGTCGTCGTCGAAAAGGTGTTGGCCTCCGACGACATGGGTCTCGGTTACAACGCGGCGACGGGTGAATACACCGACATGGTGAAGGCTGGTGTGATTGACCCGCTCAAGGTGGTGCGCACCGCGCTCACTGACGCCGCGTCCGTAGCGTCTCTCATGATGACCTCGGAGTGCATGATTACGGAAATCAAGGAGGACAAGCCTGCCTTCTTGCCGGGCGATGGCGGCATGGGCGGCATGGGTGGCATGGGCGGCTTTTAAACGTCGCGCAATGCACAGACAAACAATTAGTTCAACCTTCTAATAAGAGGGAAGAAAGTAATCAACCACAACAATTTGTTTTTACATGCGTAATAAATGCTACAGCGCGATGCCTGCCAATTCGTCGTCAGCGACGTCGTCGAATGAAGGCGGCAATAATTTCAACAATTCGTAAGACTCTTCGACTAAATCTTCTCGTAGCTTGTGCCAAGGTCCTCGAGTGCCGCGACAATCTGGATCGTGACATCTCTGATAGTAAGCTTCTTCTCGGAAATCGACGACAAACATCACATTGTTGCTCTTGTGCGCGCGTTCAACGTTTTCACAGAATCGATTACCGAACAGATTCAAAACCAAAACGCCGTACTCTGGAAAGGCTGTCCAAGACCTGATCGCAGCTCCCTCGCAACAGCTCCATCCGTTGAAGTCCTCGCACACAAAGGAGGCGGTGCGAGGACAAGGACCGATTGAATTTCCCCCGACGCCCTTTGAGTTGCTAAAGGAGCCTGTGCGATAGCCTTGAAACGTTTTCCCACGCAAGACGGACGTGTGGTTCACGCCTTCGAATTGGATCATCGAGTACGCTTTGATCGCTTCCATAGCCTTCCTGGCTGTCGCTCGAGAACGCTTGAATGTTTCCTCGTCTGGTGTTTCTTTGGATGGAACGTCTGGATTGCTCCAAAAGCGTCCGGTGGGGAGAAGCCGAGGCTTTTCTTTCTCACCGGGCGCAGTGCGCTTGCTCGACAAGTATAATCGAAAAACTCTATTCCGCGAGTACACCCCGAGATCGATGAAAGAATCGACCCTATCATCGCCAGGTTCCTTGTGCACAAACATTGCGTCACACAAAGAGTCTTCTTTGCGTCGCGCCTCAATGCGAGCCCAAAGCTTTCGAACAAAGTGAGCACAATGAGAATTGTTGAGAAAAACCTGGTTACCCAAATCGCCCGCACGCGCGGGTAGCTGAATGACTAGGTGGCGACTGAATTTTCGCTCGTTTGAGCTGTCTAGCTCGACGACATGCTTTTTGGGATCAAAAGCGGACGCGTCAATTTCATTCGTCGCCCGCAACTCTTCTTCCAAGAGCTCGACGAGACGATCGACTAGCTTTTCACCATCGATATCTGGGTTTGCCTTCTTTGAGTACTCCAAGTCAAAATACAGATGGCAAGGTGTGTCCTCTCGAAGGAGCTCGTAGTAGTGCCTTTTGCCATTTTCCAGCTTGTAGAGATAAAATTTCCACCAATCATATTTGGAAGCGCAGTACTGCCTTCTTCCATCTTCGTGGTTCTCGTAACAGAAATACTCGTAGCGCCGTATTCTAGCGTCTCGTTCACGCAATAGTTTTTCAGTCTCTTCGTCAACCTCCTGAAACATGTCTTGTTGACGAAATCTTGTAATCCAGTTGTTGTTTTGCATCGACGCACCCTTATCCTCCGTGTTCGCAAGCTCTTCGATGAGTTTTCTTGTTTTTGCTTCTGCTCGCCTGGCTGCCGCGTCATTCTCAGGATCACGCTTTGGAGGGACTTCCTCAGCATCCTTTCCACCGTAGAATTGCTCCGGATCAGTAGCTTCGACTTTTTCGACGATGTTAGACACGAAGTTCTCGTACTCCTCGCGCGCCTTCTTGTTGGCTGGTGTCTCCACCAAGTCCCGCCTGGTATCCGGCGCGATGAATCGCCCCATCTGCGCGGTGAAATGATGATGTAAAAACGTTAGTGTCGACACTTTTCGACGCGGATGAAAAATTTCGACCAATTATGGCTCGATACGCCACAAGAAGGCGTATCAAGATGGAAGGATGGCCTTTCGATGTAGCGCCAACGAATTCTGGATGACGGCAAAAGGCGCGTCATCCGGTGAAAACATCGGGCGCGGTGCGCGATCGATCGATCGATAGAGAGAGAATGTGCCGAACTTTAATTATTCCCCTAAAGACTTGGTACCAAAGGAGAGACTCAACAGATTCGACGAGTAAATGTTCGCCACCGCGAGACGTCACGGAGACGATGAACACGTCTCGGAGGAAATGTCAAGCGCCGGCGAGATGGTTGCACGAAAAAGAAATCGCATCGCCCAGTCAAGACGCCTCGCGTACCTTGATACTATTTTATGCAACGCAATTCACTCCATCGTCCCCGTTTCTTGTCGAAGGCTGCGTTGAAAAACGATCCGAAAGAGATGAGAGTCAGTCGCCGAAAACGTGGTTGAACCTTTGCAAAACTTTGTTTCTCTGATTAAGGTTTATCGATCACAGCGACGCTCAGCTGACACGCATGAATGATTGATGTGTATTCTTCTTCCTCGAAACAAAATCTCGCGAGTAGAAAATAAACGATATCGAATGAAGAGAAGGTTCGCGACCGCCAGACGCGTCAGACAAGGCTGAAAGGTGGTCCACAAGAGTGTTCAGACAAGACGCGTGTTTACACGCGGTACGGTCTTTGTTCATCAGCCGCGCTGGTCGATCGGTCGACGCATGTAAGAAGAAAAACAAGAACAACGACGGGACAATCGCATCGCCTTTGATAAAAAAATTCGACATCCACAGACTCTTCCGTTTCGCTTCGCGTCGACTTCGACTGTTGGGTTTCTTCTTTGGCTCAGTGTTTTGCATAATGAGTTCATCGAACAATGGCCACAAAGTCTCGTACAAGAGGTGTCAGAATATAGCATTCATCATCGCCAATGAATCCACCCACCCACCGAGTCGTCGGCGTCGCGCGTCCGGTCCCTCGATCCGAAACCGCGCGCGTTTTTAAAGCGAAAGACAGAGGCTAGACTTTGAAGAGAAAAACTCGAGACGCGAGGTTTAACGTCGCGTCGTCGCGTTCGCTCGCGCACCTGCGTGACGGACACCGGTAAGAACTCGCGTGCGCGCGCGCGCGCGTCGATCCCGCCGGCGCGTCGACCCTCGCGCGTCGCGTCGCGGACTGATGGCTGGTAGATTCGAGGGCGTTTCGAACCAGAAACTGAGCCAATTGTAACTGTTTACACATACAAAAGTGTACACAAGCCGCCGCCAGGCGAAAACCAACGCGCAAAGACTTGACGCGCGTCGGACGTCGACAGACGCGCGCGCGCGAACGTCGAGCGTCAAACTTTGAGACGGAGTCGTCGCGAAGACCATCTCAAAGCGTTTTCGGGCGCGGGTGACGCGCGAGACGGATAGACGGACGGATAAACGAGCGAACAGACAGAGTTGAGAACGCAATGGGCGCCGCCGCCGAGGAACGAAAGCGACGAGGAAACGATGATGACGCGCCGAAAAAGGAGAAAAAGGCGAAGCGACGGGTGAGCGAGGACGGGAAGGAATCGGCGAAGAAGGCGAAGAAGGAGAAGAAGGAGAAACGCCGGGAGAAGGAGGAGGATGAGGGTGGCGACGGTGAGAAGATGCCGGGGACGACTGTGCAGGTGGACGGCATTCTCAGCGCGACTGAGTTCTCGGCGTTGGAATTGAGCGCGCCGACGATGAAGGGCATCGAAGCGATGGGATTTAAGAAGATGACTGAAGTCCAAGCGCGGTGTGTGCCGCCGTTGCTCGCTGGGAAGGATGTGCTCGGTGCGGCGAGAACGGGTTCCGGTAAGACGCTCGCGTTCTTGGTGCCATCCGTCGAGCTGTTGTATCACGCCAAGTTTATGCCGAGAAACGGAACCGGGGTGATGGTGCTCTCTCCGACGAGAGAATTAGCTTTGCAGATTTACAATGTGGCGCAGCAGTTGATGGAAAAGCACTCGCAAACGCACGGTTTGATTATCGGTGGCGCAAACCGTCGCGCAGAGGCGGAACGACTCATCAAAGGCGTCAATCTTTTGGTTGCCACCCCGGGTCGTTTGTTGGATCACATGCAGAACACGAGAGGCTTTACGTTTAGTAGTTTGAAGGTGTTCGTCATGGATGAGGCGGATCGTATGTTGGATATCGGTTTCGAGGAGGAGATGAGAACCATTGTGAAAATGTTGCCAAAGGATCGACAAACGATGCTCTTTAGCGCCACTCAAACCACAAAGGTCGAAGACTTGGCTCGACTTTCGCTCAAGAGTCCGATTTACATCGGTGTCGACGACTCTCGCGCGGTGTCCACCGCCACGGGCGTCGAACAAGGCTACTGCGTTGTTCCGAGCGAGCAACGATTTTTGCTCCTCTTCACCTTTTTGAAGAAGAACCTCAAGAAGAAAATCATGGTCTTCTTCTCATCCTGTAACTCGGTCAAGTACCACGCCGAACTGCTCAATTACATTGATATTCCCGTGAGCGATATTCACGGCAAGCAAAAGCAACAGAGAAGAACGACGACGTTTTTCGAGTTTTGCAAGGCGGATCGGGGCATTTTGCTCTGCACGGATGTCGCGGCGAGAGGTTTGGACATTCCAGCAGTGGATTGGATCATCCAATACGACCCACCAGATGATCCAAAGGAATACATCCACCGCGTCGGTCGTACCGCTCGCGGTACCGACGGCAAAGGTCGCGCTCTCTTGTTTTTGATTCCGGAAGAGTTGGCCTTTCTCAAATACCTCAAGGCGGCCAAGGTGCCGCTCAACGAGTACGAGTTCCCGACCAAAAAGATTGCCAACGTCCAGAGCCAGCTAGAAAAGCTGGTTGAGAAGAATTACTACCTGCACACGAGCGCTCGAGACGCGTACCGAGCCTACATTCTCGCGTACAACTCGCACACGCTCAAGGATGTGTACAACGTGCACTCTCTCGATCTCAACGGCGTCGCCCTCTCCTTTGGTTTCCATAAACCACCAAAGGTTCAACTCAACTTGGACTCCAAGTCGAGCAAAGGACGCGTCAAATCTCGCGGTGACGGCGGCCCCGGCAGCGACTACCGTCGCCAAAAGGGTACGGGTCACAAATTTAGCGCCGAGAATCCGTACGGCAGAAAGGACGCCTCTGACTCGCGCCAGTTCGTACGCATGTAATTAGACACATGTAATTAGACGGTTTTTAAAACACAAAGGTCGCGCTTGACATTACACAGCACATGTACACGCGTCGCTCACTCATAATTTCTCAAGTACATTCTCTCTCCTCCACACCAAACAAAAACTCAACGCTTGACGCGCATCGGGTCCAACGCAATCGGCGAGTCGGACCCCTCCCGCGCCCACGCCTTGGACTTTTCCTTCGTCGCGGCTGCCCACTCCGCCGTCAGCGTCGACGGCGTTTCACCTATCGTTCATCATCGTCGTCGGTCAGTCACTCAGTCAACGGGATCCCGTCGTCGTCGTCGTCATCGTCGTCGTCAAAGTCACTACTCTCCACGCATCATGCATGCCGTTCGCAGTCTCACGCACCTCCAAAGATCTTCGCCACGTTGATGGCGTAATACACCGCTCCACCCGCCATGCACATGCCTCCAACGTTTGCCAACACCGTCGTCGCGCTCGGAGAAACCATCGTCGTCTTCTGTCGCCCGTCGCGCGTTCGTCGTCTTCTGTCGCCCGGCCGATCACGAGGGTTTGGACACCCATCCATCCATCCACCGGGCGACGCGCGTGGATGATAATAATACTCACCAATTTTAATTCTCGGACACATGACGCGTACCACAGACTATATAAGTGGATATAGGTGTAATATTGATGGAATTTTGGTTTTCAAATGCGCAGCGCATCGGTCGAGCGGTCCCGACGACAGACGACGACGACGACGAGTTTCGACCGGATCGCGTCGGACCGAGCCCGCCGGTATCGTCTGGTCTTCTCTGCTCGCGCGCGGTTAGTCGCGGTTCGGTGAGGGATTGACGTACGATCGATCGATCGCGTCGAAATCAAATCCAAATCTGTTTCGAGCTGTCTGTCTGTCGTTAAATCGCCGACGACATGACGACGACGACGACGAAACGGCGGCGTCGACAGTCAGGGGCGACGGGGGTGACGATCGGGGGAAACCACGGGGTCGAGGACGAGGACGATGAGAAGATGTTGCTGTCTCAACAGAGGGAACGGGTGACGTACGCGCCGACGACGACGACTGCGCGAAAACGACGCTCGGAAACAAACGACGACGACGACGACGAGAGTAATAAGAAGGACGGATCGACGACGAATGGATCGTCTGGGGGACGGGATAGCGAGAAGACGGAAGCGGCGATGCGGAGATTGTTTCAAATGGGTGATGGTACGACGGGAACGGATGTCGGGGCGGCGATGACGGCGGGCGGGGGAGGCGCTCGGAAAAAGTCTGAACCGACGAGCGGCGACGGGTTGACGGATTGGTTGAGCGATGCACGGGGCGTTGCATCGACGACGCGGAACGGTGAGGCGGGGAGTTCGAGACCTTCGATACCCGTCGCGCCTACTTGGAACGGTCAGGGGGAGGATGCGGGCGGGAAATCGCCCGGTGGGCGACGAAGACGTCGGCGCTCGGACGACGCCGGAGAGGTGTTTGAGCTTTTGACAAATTTAGAGGATAGTTTGCATCATCCGAAGGATGACGACGGGGAACGCTGCGAGGATGCGGCGATGGATACGACGACGACGACGAATAATGTCGAACCGTCGATCGCGGTAAATACCGCCGTAGGATCTGCGGTAGTTCAAGAGGAGATTGAGTGGATGGACGACGAGGATGACAGTCAAGCCATGTTGGACGCTGTCGCATTGGCTGAGAAGAACAAGGCGAACTCGGCGCAAACGACGCAGGCAAGCGCGGTGGCGGTACCGCGGGTCGATGATATGGACGTCGGTACGGATGAAGACGACGACGACGATTTGCTCGCCGCGGTGCAAATCGCGGAACGCCGGCGTGCGACAAACGAAACCGTCGCTGGCGCAATTTTACCGGCGCACACGGGCGGCGAGGGGGCGCAGACGGGGTCACTACGCCCACGACAAACGGAAACGGGCGCTGCCGTCGATGAAGCAGCGGAAGCGGCGAAAGCTGAAGCGTTGGCGATTGAAAAAGAAGAGCGAAGAGCTGAATCTGAAATTCTAGGCACCTGGGACGTCGTATCCGTCCTTCGCAACCGATTCGGGCACGTTGAGGAGATGCGTTTATCGAGAGAATCGGGCGAGACAAAGACGGTACGTCTGCACGATGAATGGCAAGAGACACCGGTGAACGAGGGTGACTCTGTGCGATTGCATTGCGTGCCGAACGTGGTGAATGAATCAGACGTACGAGACGCAAGCGTGGTGGACGTCACTCGCGAAGGCGGCGTGTTGATCATCCTTTACCCGAGTTATTTGATCGCGGCAACCACCATCGGTGGGAGTTTCCAGTGTTCACGAATCACCGCCGTGGCGTCACACACGCAAGTCATCTGGGGTGACGCCACCGCGAACGAACCGGCGCTCGTGGGTACGATTATGCACGAGCTCACTGAAGCGGCGCTCATGACAGCCGCGGGGAGAAACTCTGTGCCGATGGAAGTCACGATTGAACGCATGATTAAATCGATGACGGCTGCGCTGTACGAAGTCAACATGCCAGAGAAAGAGCTGAAGAAACGCATAGACGAAACCATGCCCGGGGTCCAGCGTTGGGCGAATCGACTCTTGGCTTTGTCTCGCGTGCCAAAGGTGCCGCGGGCGACGCCGGGCGCCAATCCGTTGGCGCGAATGAACCGAATTGCGGCTACTGAAAAGTTGCGAGCGAAGTGCACGGTGGGTGTCGAGGCGGAGGTGCGTCACGGTGCGGCACCTCAAGCGACGTTACAAGTGGACGACATTGTCGACATTGAAGAACTTATTTGGGCTCCAAAGCTCGGTCTAAAGGGTGTGTTGGACGGCGTGGCAAACGCGGCGCTTCGTCATCGAGAGGGTGAAGTTCCAACGACATCCTTAGTGCCGATTGAATTGAAAACTGGAAAGTGGAAAGGGGTTTTCGAACACGGCGCGCAAGTCTTACTCTACACACTGATGATTAGTGAGAGATACGGCACGCTCTCACCCTGGGGGGTTCTTCATTACACCACGGGTGGCGACGAAGGCGAGAGTAGAATTTTGCAAGCGACGGTGAAGGAGCTTAGCTTTTTGGTGCTGCAGAGGAACCGACTCGTCGCCGCTCTGAGACCGACGATTTCTGAGGCGGATAAAAACAACGCACCCGCTCAACATGGTGATGCACGCTACGGTTTGGCTCAGCTACCGAAAATGAATCCGACGTCTTGGTGTGAGAGGTGCTTCCAACGCGATTTCTGCTTTACGTTGCATCGAGTGCTAGAGAATGGAAACGGAGAAACGAGTGAGCTCGGAGAGTTGTTCGATCGAGCGACGGAACACATTAAAAAAGAACACGAGCCCAGTCTGAGACGTTGGATCAAGCTCATCGATCTCGAGTCTGCGGAACTGCTCAACAAACGAGCGACTCCTTGGTTGCCCGTCGAGCTAGTCAACAGGCGCGACGGCTTTGCGCTCGATGGATTGAGACTTTTGAAGGAAGTCACTGAAGATTTATCTCTGGGTGATGATCGGTATTATTACACGTTTGAGGTGCCCACGACGGCGCACGATGCCATAAAGAAGATCACGATTGCTGATCGCGTGGTGTTGAGCGTGGACGGCGGCGTCACCACCATTTCCAGAGCGCAAATCATCGAAGTGAAGAAGCAAGAAGGGAACACCGTGCAACTTCTCATGTCGACCGACAGAGCCTTAAGACTGGTGAATCCAGAGGATAAAAATGAACCACAAGTCGGCTCAGTCGAACCAAACACACTTTGGCGCATAGACAAAGACGGGGCGGCGCTCACAATGGCAGCAAGATCCCGCGGAAACGTGCTCACGCTCTATAGCTTGAATAGTGAGCACATGAACAAGATTCGCGCGCGAATCGTCGATTTGGTGCATCCAAAGTTCGAACCATTGGGCAACGATAAGGCTACAATCGACGCCGCGCTCAAAAGTATTCCTGTTCCTCTAAACTGCGAGCAGCTTTCCGCCGTGGAAAAGATTGTGTCGTGTGAAGATTACGCACTCATCCTTGGCTTACCGGGCGCCGGTAAGACTGCGACGCTCGTTGCCGCCGTTAAAGCCCTCAGGGCGTTGGGTAAGTCAGTGTTGATTACGTCCCACACGCACAGTGCCATCGATAACATTCTCAGTCGTCTCCCTGAAGTGGGGGTTCAAGAGTTTGTGCGAGTCGGTGATCCGACGAAAATCGCGCCGGCGGTTAAAGAATATCGTCTCGGCTCAGAGCGCTGGTATTACTCTGTCACCGACGATTTGCGCAAAATTTCCGAACGCGCACCCGTGGCCGGGGTCACGTGCTACGGCGTAAATAACCCATTCTTCCAAAGAAAACAGTTTGACGTCGTCCTCGTGGATGAAGCGGGACAGATTACTTTCCCGGCTATTCTGCCGCCGCTCTTCATGGCAAAGAAGTTTGTGCTCGTCGGTGACCATCATCAGCTCCCGCCGCTCGTGGTATCAAAAGACGCGGCAGAAGGAGGATTAAGCAAGTCTCTCTTTGCATCTCTCTGCGCAGCTCATCCAGATGCAGTGACAGATTTGGCGCTGCAGTATCGCATGGCTGAGCCGTTGACCCGTCTTCCAAACGTGTTGACTTACGGCGGTAAACTTCGCGCTGGCACGGAGGAGGTTGCAAAGCAGACACTCGTTCTCGACGATGCACCGGATTTCCTCGTTAATCCGCCGCAGTGGCTTAACAATGTCATGGATCCGGAGAAACACGTCGTGTTCTTGGACACGAGTCCGCTCGGCGCGGCGGCATACGAGACCAAGCTGCCGCTCACGAATGAGTCGGAGATGACATTCGTGCTATCAGTCTTGGGATCTTTCATCGCGCGTGGGATCGACGCCGATGACATGTGCGCGCTTTCTCCGTTTAACGCACAGGTTGACGCGATCGAATCGGCTTTAGGAAAATTTGCGAGTCTCAAGAAAGTCGAATCGCTCACCATTGACAGAGCGCAAGGCCGCGACATGAAAGCCGTCTGTATCTCTTTCGTGCGTTCAAACGAGCAGCACGTGGCGGGAGAGCTACTCAACGATAGACGTCGTTTGAACGTCGCCCTGACGCGCGCCAAGAAAAAGTTGGTGCTCATCGGTGCCATTGATACCTTGCGGTCTTCTCCGGCACTCGCCGACGCGCACGAATTGCTCAAACGCGAAGGCTGGATCACGCCAGTGACGAACGAATCCCTGGATCACGCCAAACGCTTGCTCGAAAAGTACTAGTCAAACACATTCGTCTACAATTTGCTAATATCTGTAATCTACCTAGCTATTTCAATACGCCCGGCGTCAAAAGAGCAAGTCGTCGAGCACCTCGCCGAGCGAACACACACCGGGTTCGTATCGCGCAAACTCAAACCCACTTCCATCGTCTGCCAATCCCTCGATCGCGTCTCTCAGACCTTCGGGAACGCACCATTTCACATGCCCTCGCTCTTCGAGCTCCATCGCGAGTTCCTTTTGATGGTTATCCATGAGGCTCTCGTTCACCACGACCAAGAGCGGTTTACCAAACTTGAGCGTCTCAAAAACCGAACCCGCACCCGCGTGCGAAATAACGAGCGCGGCGTCCCTGAGCTCGTCTTCAATGCTCGGGAGATACTCGACAATCTTTACGTCGAACCCGAGAGTCTTCTTCGCGATGCGATGGGGTTTATAAACGCCGCGACCGATCTGCATCGTTAATCCGTCATAGCCTTTGCTCTTCAACGACGCAGACACAGCTGGCGAGTCCATCGTCTCTATGAGTGCATCGAAGGATGTCGTACCGACGGTGACGAAGACGCGGCGGTTTTTGTCCGTCTTCTGTTCCCGGGCGGCGTTCCGAGGCATGGTTGGAGCGCGCGGGCGACTGGAGTGGCGTCGAAAAACGGTTGGTTGGTTGTTTTCTTTCAGCTCTGCTTGCGTCAAACATTTATTACAAAAATGTGCTTCAGGCGCGTCGTACAAATACATCTATCGTCTAAAAATCAAATTTAATGATTCGTTCGTGGTTGCGTGGAGCCGTTTCGATCCTTCTGTGTCTCGATGGCGGGCGTTTTCGTTTGCTATTCAATTGTGATGACTTCAGGCGGCGTGGAATTTTCCACAGCCGTGGAAGTCTTTTGTTGCTTCTGGACTCGCTCATCCTCCGACTCTCCCTGTGAGCTAAAATCGTGAAGGTCTAAAAATAGAGAACAGTGATCTGAACCAAAGAAGCACGACATTGGCATCGAGCGCGCCGTTTGCTCGTCGAATCGATCCGTGGCGACTCTCACAGATTTCACTCGATGCATAAACGTTTGTGGCACCACAAAATAGTCCAGTCGCATGCCCGCCCATCGGTCGTATCCACCGTACGACCCACCACTGACGGATCGCCACGTAAATGTCTGCCTATCTCCGTGGACGGCACGGTACACATCCGTCATGCCAGTGTGTTCAAGAATTCTCGTGAAACGCGTGCGCTCTGGAATCGTAAAGCCTCCAACCATGAGAAACGTGTTCGGATCTGGCCCGACGTCGATATCACGATGCGCGACATTGAGATCCCCACACCACACCACCGGCTTCTTACCCTCGTGATGTTTGAGATACTTTTGAAGCTTTTCGTCCCACTTGCGTCTCTTTGCCCATCGCTCTTCGTTACTTCCGTTGTGCGGCACGTACGTATTCAAAAATATAAACCGCTCGTACTCCAAAGCGAGCACCCGTCCTTCATTCGTATCGATATCATCCGGAGTCTCCGTTGATCCATCGATCGCGAGCGTGCGCGAAACGCGAATCGGCTTTTTCAGCCCCTTCTTCACGAGCACCGCCACTCCAGATTTTTTAGCCGGTGCCAAACACCAGTGCGCCTCGTAATTCCTCAGCGGTCCCCGACGAAGCATCGCTTCGACGAACGCCTTATCCTCTGCGTACTGCTTTCCTTCATCGCCCAGTTGTGAGTGATTCCTAAGACGATGTCAAAACGTATAAAACCACAGTCAGTCCATCGGTTCGGCTGTCAAGACGACGCGTTCAAACGAGGCACTGTCATTCGACCGACGACGCACCACTTCCGACTCTGATTATTCTTCGTCGGCCCACCGCTCGCCTTGAGCCACACCTCCTGTAACGCGATCGCATCCGGTTTACACCGTATGATGGCTTCGTTCAGCGCTTGCGCCGCTCGCGGCACTCGACCCGGTGGGTCTCGCTTCCCGCCTCGAACTCGATTGAGTAATCCATTGGCGTTCCAGCTCATGAAACTCAACGGGTGCGTCGCATCCACGGGCGTGAAATCGTCCAAATCATCCAGCGCAAAAGCTTGCTTCGCACCGTTGATTTCTTCCCGCGAACGCTTCGCGGCGTCCGACGACATGCGTGTCCGACGCGCGTCGCGGTCTGTTGAGTCGTCTCAACCAAAAAGTGCACTTTCTTCGTGTGACGTCGTCACTTTGTGAATCATCATCATCACCCGTCGTAGAGTTTCTCGTTCCGATATGACGATGCTCGCTTATAACGCCTTTATGGCGCTCGTCGAACGCAATCTCGTCCCGGACGCCGTCCTCCGGGCGGGAATTCGAAGAAACCTTCGGGTAAAGTGCCGGGAAACGTTTGCAAACACAGAGGATGAACTCGAGCACGAACAGAAATTCATCGAAGAGTTACGAACGAGGAGCGATATCGCCATCGAGACCGCGGCGGCGAACGAGCAGCACTACGAGGTGCCGACGGAGTTTTACTTGATGTGTCTCGGGAACCGACTCAAGTATTCGTGCTGTTTGTACCGTGATGGGAAGGAGAGTTTGGATGAAGCGGAGGTGGCCATGCTTCAGACGTATTGTGAGCGCGCGGAACTCGTCGATGGGATGAACATTCTCGAACTCGGGTGCGGATGGGGATCGCTTTCGTTATTTTTGGCAGAGACGTTTCCGAAATCGAAAATCACAGGGGTGTCCAACTCGAAGACGCAAAAGGAGTTTATCGACGCCAAGGCGAAGGAACGCGGCTTGAGCAACTTGCAAATCATCACCAAGGACGTGAATGAATTCGAGCCGCCAGCCCCGGGATCCTACGATCGAATCATGTCCATCGAGATGTTTGAGCACATGAAAAACTACGATACCTTGTTCGCTAAGTGCGAGACTTGGTTGAAGACGGGAGGAAAGATGTTTGTGCACATTTTCTGCCATGCGTTTTACCCGTTCCACTACGACGTCGAGTCGGATGCGGATTGGATGTCCAAGTATTTCTTCACTGGCGGGACGATGCCGACGGACAGAATGTTTGCCTACTTTGCTAAAAAGTTGCATCTAAAGAGACAGTGGCGGGTAAATGGCAAACATTACTCGCGCACGTGCGAGGACTGGTTGAAGAAATTGGACGCAAACTACAAAGCTGGAAAAGTGGCGCCTATTCTCGACGAGGCGTACGGAAGAGAGAACCGCACCAAGTGGTACGTGTACTGGAGACTCTTCTTCTTGTCGTGCAGCGAACTGTTCAACTACAACAAGGGTAACGAATGGTACGTAAGCCATTACTTGTTTGAAAAGCTCGCATAGACGAGAAGAGCTTAATTCTATTCTTTTTGTATCAAAAAAATTTCTTCTACCTATCTCCCCTCGCGATTGATCTCCTCGAGTTCGGCTCGGATCAAGTCTTGCATGGACATCGACCCTTTGCCCTTTTGTTTAATCGTAAATGCCGGTTCATCGTCCTCCTCATCTTCCCAATCCTCTTCTTCTTCGTCGAAATCGTCCGCTTGCGCCGGTGGCTTGCGTGGGGACGGCCGCGCCGATTTAGGATCTCTTCGCTTACCCATCTCCACACCCTTGGCTTCGTATCGTGCATTCTTCAGCGCTCGCACCTTTTCCCGTCGCGCCATCTTTTTACGCTCCTCATTGCGTTGACGACGGAAAACAATCAAGCTACTAATAAATTTCAACACCTCTTCTCTCCCCTCTGTGGTGACGCTACTCGTGGAAATCATCGATGGCAAACGATGCCACTTGGCGTCCAGCGCGTCCCGTAACGCAGCTTTATTCTCCTCCACTGTCGGTCCACCGGGCTTATCTCTATCGCACTTTGTAAAGATGATTGTAAACGGGGTGTCGTGCTCGATGAGCCAATTTGCGTACGCCTCGTCATTCTTCGTCGGAGGAATGCTCGCGTCGACGAGCAGTAACACCCCAGCCAAGTTTTCCCGTTCGACGAAATATTCTTTCGTAAACGCATCCCACGCCTTGACGGCGTCTTCTTCCGCCTTGGCGTACCCATAACCGGGCAAATCAACCAACCTCCACTTTTTATCAACCAAATAGTGATTCATGCTCACCGTCGTCCCCGGTTTCGCGCTCACCGCCGCCGCCCCGCGTCCAAACGTCACCAAATTCAGTAAACTACTCTTCCCTACGTTTGACCTTCCTATCAACGCCACTTCCGGTAATCCATCGCTCTTCGGCGCGTCTGAAACCTCGACGCTCGACGACTCGTACTCCACCCGCGACATCTTCTTCTCAGTCACCAACTTTTCATTCGGTGGCGGCAGCGTCTGCGCCTCGGCGCCCACGCGGAGCACCGGTCGCGCCTCCCGTCGTCCAAGCGGCGCCATCGCTTCGTTCGGTCGGTAGTACACCGTTCCGGTGCCGGCGGCGTCCGCGTTCGTCTCGCGGGTCCTTTCCGTTCGCTTTCCCTTTGCTCCAGCCGCCGGTTCTCGTCGTCGCATCGGCGTCGTCGTCTTCGGTTGCTTCTTCTTCTTCCCGTTGCCGCGACCGCCGCCACCCATGGGAAACGCCGATTCCCCGCGTCGGGTCGTCGGGTGCGCCCGCGCGGGGACTCCTCGCGCCGTCGACGCCGTCGTCGGCGTCATGGCGTCAAACTTCAGAGAGTGACGCGCGGCGCCCGTTTTCGCTCAGCTTTGTTTCGCTTGAAAAATGGGTAAACGCCCGTCGAGGTCGGACGACGACGACGGCGACGCCGACGACGCGAAGAAGCGCGAGGCGGAGTGTCGAGGAACGCTGAAAGCGCTCAACGCGCAATTCGCGGCGTGGGTGGCGAGACGGGCGACGGAGAGCCCGATCGTGAGTTGGGGGAAAGGGTGCGAGGACTACCTCAAACACGTTGAAAAGATAAAGGTTCGTTCGCTCGTTCGTTCGCTCGTTCGTTCGAGCGGTCGCGCGTTTTTTAAATCTTCGCTCGGGTGTTTCGTTTGCCGCGCCGAACCGCGTCGCGCGAGACCACGGCGAGACTGACTGATGGAATTGGAATCAAAATCCAAACGCGAACGCGCAGAGAGACTTTGCCGACGTTTTGGAAACGGATGACGAACCGACGGCGACGACGACGAAACCGGCACCGACGGCGACGATTTCGTCGACACCGGTGAGTAATCCATTCGGTGGGCCGTCGGCACCGGCGGTTGCGCCGGCGGCTGGAAGTATTTTCGGTTCGCTTCCGACGGCGCCCGGTTCGATTTTCGGTTCGCTTCCGACGGCGCCGGGCGGCGGGTCCGGGTCGTTATTCCCACCCGCGGCGCCGGGTGGTGGGTTGTTTGGAAATTTGGGTGGCGTCGCACCGGGCGGTGCAGCTCCTACCACCGCCGCCGCCGCCGCCACCGCGGAGGATGAGGATGAGGATGAACCGCCGAGACCGAGCTCTCCGTCGTACCAAGCCAACGAAGCGACTGAGGATGACAACGAAACGGTGCTTCTTCGCGTCGGCAAGGTGAAGTTTCACACCAAGAAGGATGCCGCGGACAAGAACTGGGCCGATCGTGGCGTGAATAGCTTTGAGTTTAGACGCGAAAAGACGTCCGGTGCGGATGGGAAGCATCGATGCAGAGTGTTGATGAGAAATCAAATCGGCAAGGCGGTGCTCAACGCCGGCGTTTACAAGGGACTCTCGGCGCAGTTGACGGAGAAGAAACAAAAGGATGGAAGCACGATTAAGAATGGTTTGATTGCGACGCTTTTTAACGCCGAGGAGGAAAACACAAAGACGATGGTGTACCTTCGGTTCGGTAAGGAGAGTGACGCGGTGGAGCTGCAAAAGCTCATCGCCGATAACGCCCAGTGAGCACAGAAACGTCGCTCGGTTGTCAATTATTATTTCCTAAATTCATGTGCACTTTGCTGATAATGTACAAAAAAGAGATTACGAAACTAAGAATGCCTGCCTTTAATCGCCGTCTCCACCCCGTCGTCGTCGTCGTCGCCCGCCCCAATTCGACAACTCTTCCACCTCCTCCCATGCGAGCGTGCACTCCTGCTTGGACGCCTCGTCGCTCGCGCACAGCCGCATCGCGCGCGTCACCGCCGCCTCCACCTCACTCCTCAATCCTTCCTCGAAACCCTCTTCGTCATCCTCCTCACCTTCACCGAAAGCGCGCATGAACTTCCCTCTCGCCTCGAGCGTTCCTTCCGCAACAGTACACTCACCCATGTGCGAACACGGAAGTGAACCCATGAGCGGATCGCGACTGAGCGCCTCTCGCATTGCCGCCGCCTTTGCTCTTCGCTCCTCTTCATCCTCTTTACTCGGATTCGTCGTGCGAATCCTCGACGCGGTACCCGCACCGTGACTCACCCCAGCGCGAGAAGCCGCGTCTCGCACCTCACCGACCGTTTCCCACGCCGTCGCGCACTCGGCGCTCGCGTGTCCGTCCGTCTCGCACGACGCGCGCGCGCGCTCCACCGCCTCTTGTAAAATCATCTCAAATCTTCGTCTTCGAACGCGTTCCGCGTCGTTCGTTGTCTCCTCGAACGGATCGCTCGTCGCAGAGGAAATCCCGCGAGCGTCGTACACGGTTTCGAGCGCCGCCGCGGCGATTCGCGCTTGATCGCGCGTCAACTCAACCCGCGCAAATGTCTCTGCGACGTCGTCCTCGTCAGCGGCGGCACCTTCTTCTGCGTCATCATCATCCGCCCGCGCCCGTCGCGCGACGACGAAACGACGCGCTCGATCGCGGGAAACGCGTGCACGGAGTTCCACTCGATTTATTCCCGCGCGGTGCGATCGCGAAATCATCGTCGCGACGATGACGTTCGCGCGCGAGTCTTCCTTTGTTTCAATCAAAGATGCGCGCGCGAGTGGCGTTTTAAATGTCATTCCCAGTCGCGTTTGGTTCGTTCGACCAACCGCGCGTGCGACGCTCGTCGACGTCCGACGACGACGAAGATGGATGCGGAAAAAATCGCAGCGACGTTGCGACGGTGCGATGAGGCGTTGGTGACGGCGCGACGGGCGTTGGAACGCAAGGAACGCGAGTGCGAGGATTTACGGTTGGAACTCGCGAGTGTGCGCGCGGCGCTCGAGGAATCGCGGGTGAACGCGGCGCGGGCGAACGAGGCGAGTCAGGAGGCGTTAGTTCGGGCGTTGATGGTGACGTCGGAGTCGTTGAGGGACGTCGGGCGTGGTGGGGGTGGTGGGGGTGATGAGCGTGGGAAGATTGTTTACGCGCCGCGTCAGTTGAGACGCGAAGGAGCGTACGAAGACGACGACGATGTCGGCGGCGGTGGGAGAGAGTATAGGTCTGGAGATAGGATCACGCGGCTTGGAAGTATCGCCGCCGTCGTCGAGGGTATCGGTCCGGTGCCGGTGACGCCGTCTCCAGGGAAGAGGTGACGCATGGCGGGCGGCAGCCGTAGTAGGAGTAGATTTTCAATAGTACCTAGTACACACATTGTTACAAAATGTCGTCTCTTCGTTCACGACGCTTCGGCATCCTCACTAGCGTTGGCATCTTTACCGCTGTTAACTTTTCTTTGAGGTACGGCGGCGGCGACGGCTTGGGACCAATCCCCAAATTCGAGAAAGCGCGTTAAAATGTCAAACGCTTGATTCACGGTGAGCACCGTTGCCCCCGTCATCTTGAGGTTTTCTGAGATGGGTAACCGCGCGTGAGCGATTCCAAGTTCCTTTGCCTTGGTGTGCGTCAACCCTTTGTGACGATTGCGATCGATGAATCCACCGATGACGTACGTCTTACCCTTTTCGAGCGTTGAGAGCTCGTTTTCACTATCCGCCGTCAGGTACACCAATGACGCGCGTTCCTCTTCGCTCATCGATTCCGCAATCGTGTCTTCCCGCGAGATGACGTGCCAGTGGTCGTACCCACCGATCGATCGTCGCATGTGCTCCCCAAACTCCCCCGCGACGCCGGTGAACGTCAACTTGAACGGCGTCGGTGCCTTACAGTTGCGTTCGTACAAGTACCGACATTGGTGCGCAAACGAACTCCACTCCTTTGGCCGCGTCATGAGCTCTGAAAACTCGCAGTCTATCAAACATCCGTATTCTGAACTCAACTGTGCCCGCTTCGCCTCTCGTTTCGCCTCGGCGTCCCTTCGTTTCGCGTCGAGTCTTTCTTTTCGCTCTGTGAAATACTTGTCCTTTTCCTCTTCACTCATCGCGTTGATTTTCGCGTGAAACTCTGCCCGTTGCGCGTCCCGTCGCGCCGCTTTCGCCTCTTTCTCCTGTTCCTTTCTCGCTCGTTTCCTCTCCGCGTGCAATTCGGCGCGTCGCGCGCGTTTTTGCGCGTTTTTCGACAGCGGTTGTTGTTCTGACGGTGCTGCTGCGCCGCCGACATTCTCAACCACCGCGCCGTCTTCCTTCGTCGCCACCCCGGTTCCCGGTTCCGCCCCGACGACCGGTCCCGGTGTTTCTTCCGCCGCGACGTCTTCTACGCGAGCCCCTTCCGTCTCACCCTCCGTCGTCGTCGCTGGCGTCGTCGTCATCGTCATTAAGAGAGTCGAAGAGTGTCGAAAAAGTGTTCGAAAGTTGCAAAAGTGTTCCACACACAACGACGCACTCTCGCACACGACATGTTCATCGCGCACGGAGCCGCGCGCCGCGCGTTGTCGCGCCGCATCACTTTGTCTTCATCGGCGCGATGCGTCGTCACCGGGACGAAGGATGTCGTCGTCGGCGCGAGTGCGATCGATGCTGATTACGAAGCAGGTGCTTCCAAAGGACGAAGACGCCTTCGAACGCACGCAACGACGGTCGGGATGCCGATGTCGTCATCGCGTCTGTCCGTCTTCTCTCGTCGCTCTTTCGCGTCTGAAACCTTGGCGTTTCAAGCAGAGACGAAACGATTGTTGGACATTGTGACTAACTCGTTGTACGCGGATAAAGAGGTGTTTTTGCGCGAGCTCGTGAGCAATGCGAGCGATGCGTTGGAAAAGGCGAGACACGAAGCGCTGCGCGCAGGGGAAGACCCAGGGGCGTTGGAAATTAAGATATCGACGGATGATGAAGACGGGTCGACGCTCGTCGTGGAGGATACGGGTATTGGGATGACGCGAGAGGAGTTGGTGGAAAATTTGGGAACCATTGCGCGAAGCGGAAGCAAGGCGTTTTTAGAGGGTGTCGAAAAGGATGGAAGCGCTGGTGGTGAAGCAGCGGCGAATATTATTGGGAAATTTGGCGTCGGATTTTACGCGAGTTTCATGGTGAGCGATAAGGTGGAAGTGATTACGAGTGCTGGGAAGACGCGAGGCGACGGCAAGGCTTGGAAGTGGAGTTCGGCGGGCGATGGAACGTTTACGATTGAAGAGGCGAGCGAGAGCGATGGAGCCCCGGAGAGAGGGACGAAGATCATCATGCACGTCAAAACTGACGAGAAGCATCTCGTCAGCAAGTGGGGCGTGGAGACGGTGTTGAAAAAGTATAGCTCCTTCGTGGGATTTCCCATTTTATTAAACGGAGCCAAGACGAATGACATCGGCGCGCTGTGGAGGATGGATGAGAAGGATCTGAAGGATGAAGACGCGGCTGCATTTTACCGATTCATTAGTGGTGGTGCCACGGACTCACCACCATTCCGCATGCTCTTCAAGGCGGATGCTCCGCTGACGATTCGAAGCCTTTTATTCTTTCCAGGAGAAAATCCAGAGCGCGCCGCGGGATTCACCGGTGTCGCCAATTCGGGCGTCGCTTTGTATAGCAGACGAGTCTTGATTCAAGAAAAGACGGAAAACATGCTCCCACCGTTTTTGCGCTTCATGCGAGGCGTCGTCGACTGCGAGGACATCCCGCTTAACATTTCGCGTGAGTCGCTCCAAGACTCGATGCTTGTTCGTCGGCTCGGGCAAATCATCACCAAGCGAGTGTTGAAATTTTTAGACGAAAAGGCGAAAAAAGATCCCGACGCATACAATGCGTGGTTTGCCAACCTTGGGTTTTTCCTCAAGGAGGGCATCTGCTCCGAGTACGCGTACAAGGATGAGCTCGCAGAGTTGCTGCGCTACGAGTCGAGCGCCACCGACGCAGGCAGCCTGACTTCCTTCAGACAGTACGCCGAGCGTATGCCCGAAGGACAAGACCAAGTGTACTACATCGTCGCTCCGAGTCGTCAGCAAGCTGAGGCGTCGCCTTACCTCGAGGCGGCCAAGGCGCGCGGGTTTGAAGTTATGTTTTTGTATGCGCACATTGACGAATTCGTCATGCAACACATGATGAAGGTGGCTGGGAAACCACTCGTGAGCGTCGAAGCAGCGAACCTCGACGTCACCGAAACCGGTGACGACGCTACCGATTCGTCAAAATCTTTGGACGAAACCGCTCGCATTGAGCTCTGCGATTGGTTCGGCAAGGAGGCGCTCGGCGGCAAGCTCAAGGAGGTCAAAATGAGCAACCGACTTGTCGATTCTCCTGCTCTCATCTCTGGACACGAACCCGAGGCGATGCGGCGATACAGAATGGTACAAACCATGGCAAGCGACGCTGCGGCGAGTAAAAAGCTGGCTGAAATGGCGAATGACTTTTCCATGCTCACTCTCGAGCTCAACTCCAAGCATGAGATGATCCGTCGCATCAACTCGGCGCGCTCCAGCGACGATCCAAAGGTTCAAAAGTTGGCCAAGCTCGTCGCCGAGCAAATATTCGACAACGCCCGCGTCGCAGCCGGCTCTCTCGACGACCCGCGCGCCATGCTCGGTCGACTGAATGAAATTCTCAGCGAGACTCTTCCGATGGCGACGACGAAGGACCAGTAAACTCACGCAACGTCCATATATTCATTTATCATTCATGACCGGTACCGGTAGTAGTTCAACTTTTAAATACGTGTTACAACATCTAGCAAAACTTCCAACGGTTCCCACAATTCACGCACGTAACGAACGCTAAAGGAACACAAAAACACGTCATCATTGTCAGTCGCGTCACTCAAAAAAACATTCGATCGAGAAAAAATTTTAAGTCTAAAGAAATACGTACTGGTCATCGGTTCATCGGCTGAGCGCGTTTGCAACTGATAATACGTGCACTTGCGCTGCTTGCACTTGCCGCACTTGAAGGCGTCGGTGCTCGCTTGCTGTTGCTGCCCGCGGACGGCTTCCCACTCCGCGTGCTCTCTGATTTTCTCGTTCGCCTCGCGTCTTTCGTTCGATCCGAGCTCCTCCGGAGACAGGTCAATCAACACGGAAGCGGACACCGAACCATCGGCTAAGCTAGACCTCAAGTCTGGATTCTTCGGATCTTTGAGGTTAAAGGCGAGCTGACGGACTTTAGCCTTGTAATCCTTACCAGCGTCTGGCCACTTGGCAGACATGGCGTTTTCAATGGTATCGGCTATCTTCGCGAGCGCTTCAGCCGTCACGCCTTCCACCTTACCATCGTTAAAGCAAAGCGCGAGCGCATCGGCAAAGATTTCTCGCGTTCTATCCCGCGCGGGATCGTCCACGCGCGTGAGCTTCCCCTTGACTTCGGAGCGAACCTTGGCCAAAGCGTCGTCGCCCACTTCGCCCGCCGCCTCCTTTTTCGGAGCCTTTTTCGCCATCGCAGCACCCTCCACCGGAGTTGTCGTCGTCGCCTTCGATGCGCTGCGCACAATTAACTCTGTCCACGCCGTCTTCACCGCCGCCGCCGCATTTCGCACGCCTTCGTCCGAGTGTTTCTTCCTGAGTGAGTTTACAATCTTCCCGCTCGCCGCGAACTTTTCATTCTCAACCACTCGCGCGAACACCGTCTCCTTTGACTTCTTCGTCAGCGACAACACAGCCTCGAGCGCGTCCACCGCGCGCGCGGGTTCCCCATCCGGGGCTTTTTGCGCCGTTGCGCACAGTTCGGCGATCTCTTTCACCAAGAGCGTCGACTCTTCTTCGTCTTGACCCATCTTGTTCTGTTCTTTCCTCCTTTCGAATCTGACGCACGACGCGTTTGAATGAAAGTGATGAAACGAAACGATACACAAACGATGTACGCGCGCCTCCGTCGTTCGCTTGTCGATCGGACGTCGACGTGTGTCGTCGTCGTCGTCGTTCCATTTCATTCCAAGCAAACCACAACCCTAACCCTAAACCACGAGAAATAAATCATACACCACTAATATATCCCTAATACGACAAAATGCGATCACGACCGAAAGACTAAAAACGTGAAAAGCAAAGGGGAACAGACACACTTCACCACACTCTCGACGTCACACTCCGTCGACGACGACGCGTGTTCGGCGCGCGCGCGAGGCCTCGCGCATCCACCCGCGACGACCACATTCTCACCTCCCGTGCGCGCGTGTGTGTCTTCGGTGAGCGCGTAAACGACGAGAGACGGTGCGCTGAAAACGTTAGATTCAACAACCGACGGTTGGTATGCCGCCGAGACGAAAGCCACGCGGCGCAACGCCGGCGTCGACGTCGTCGTCGTCGGCGCCGACGAAAACGCTCGCGCTCCAGGTGATCAAAGGGCCGTGCGCGGGGAAAGTCTTCGAGCTCACCAAGACGGTCAAGGGAACGATCGGAAGGACCAAGGCTGGGAACGCTGTGTGGATCAAGGGGGACCAGGCGGTTTCGCAGCGACACGCCGAGGTTTCGTGGAACGACGCGGAGAAACGGTGGGAGATCACGGACGTTGGGTCGTCGAATGGAACCGAGGTGGATGGAAAGGATTTATTGGAAGGAGACGCCGGGACGGAGTTGGTGGATGGTGGGGTGATAAAGCTCGGGACGGAGACGACGGTGGTGTGTCGAGTGGGCGTTGTCGAGGAGGAGCGAGAGAACGAGGAGGAGGAACGGACCGTTGGCGTCGGTGGGCGCGCGCGGGGTGGGAAAAGCAATAAAGAGAATGAGAGCGATGGGGTGAACGTCAAGGGGGGCGGTTCGAAGACGACGACGCGGACTCGCGGGGGTAAGGCAACGACGACGACGTCTCGAGCCGACGTGTACGAGTTCGACGAACCGGATCCGGCGTCTGCGAAACCATCCGCCCGCAAACGCGGTAGGACGACAACGACAAACACGTCAACGACGAATGGAAATATAAAGAGGAAATCGGTGGTCGCGGTTGACAAAGCCGAGACGGCCGTCGAAGCGCCGAACGCCGAGACTGAAAAATTCGACATTCCAACCGTGGAGGAGTACGCCAAGCGCGCGCGCGACGACGTCATCGCCTCCATTCGAACCGAAGCCTCCGACAAGATTTCCGAACTCCGAGCCAAGGCGCAGGGTATACTCGACGGTATCTTTTCCCAAGTCAGCGTCGCGTGAGACGAGCGTTGGACAGACAACCAAGCATACATCCGACAGAATCCCGCGGACGCCCATTCCATTCTTCGACGCGTCATCGTCGATTTCGACGCGCGATATCGCATCCTATAGCACAATCAGGCGTGTACATACAATATACATTAAGTATCACGAGTCTCATCGCCCAAACGCCCAAACGCCTGAGCGCGAAAGTCATCCAGCTGTCAGCATCGATCACATCAGTACTATATACCCATATAGAGAAAAATTTCCCGCGCAAATTCAAGATAACTGCCAGCGTCAACAATGCGCACACTTTGCGAAGTTTCATACACCCGACGACACACGCCGACGACGACACGAAACCTCTGTCATACACGTTCAACGCACGGTGTGTGCGGAACGAAACGAAACGAAACGAAACGAAACGAAGAGACGACGGTTCAACCAGCGTTTCTTTTTAATCTTCTTCGATCACAGATTTTTGCTTTGAAAGATGACGATGCCGATGATGACGACGCAACGTGCGTTTGTGACGAAAACGACGCAAAACGGATCACGACGCGGGCACGCGCGACGAATGACGTTAGATTCGCCGCGGACTCGGATGCCGCGCGTTCAGTCTGTCGCGGGTGAAGACGACGCCGAGTTTGGTTTGGTTCGAGCTTCGGACGAGGCGACGCTGTCGCCGACGGCTCGCAACTACGTAAACATGGTCAAGTTGAACGTGGATTTTGAAATGCACTACGAGGCAGAGTTTGGGCAAAAGTTGTGCGTATTGGGATCGCACGAGAGACTGGGCGAATGGGACCCGACCCGTGCAGTGGAGCTCGAGTGGACAGAAGGTAACGTGTGGAAGGTGTGCGTGGACCTTCCGGCGGGTGGGGTTTACTTTTACAAGTACGTCGTGAAGAACGAAGTCGGTGAAACCGTGCGCTGGCAAGATGGATCCAACTCTATGTTGGTTCTTCCCGAGGCGTGGAACGTCCCGAACGGGTCGCACTATCTCGTGCAGGATAACTTTGCCGGCTCACCCAACGAGACTACGGAAATTTCCGAAAGCTTGCTCTCAAACAAGCTCACCGAGGTTCAAGGTGAGAAGACGGAACTCATGGCTCAGCTTACGGTTCAGAGGAACATGACGCAGACTGCGCTCGAGGAATTGTTGGTGGCGAGAGAGGAGCTTGCGCAGGTACAATCCAAGCTCTTGACAAGCGGAAGCGTCGCCGACGTCGAGTACGACAGAGACAACACCACCGCTCGCTGAGATCTCCACCTGATTGACAAGACGGTAACATAATCGCCAATCCAACTATTGCATTATCGAAAAAGAATAGTAACCTTAACCGCGAATGAGAGATTGTTCGCGAAAGCTCGCCTTGTTGTAGTATCACACGAGAAGAAGACAGTATCGCGTCGTCGCAATTCCTTTGTTCATATCATGTCGTTGCTACATATCTGATGATACTCCAACTGTTTCCTACGAGGGGCCTCGACCGACTACGACTAGTTAACGGCCCGAGCTAATTTTTGCCTTGAGAGTGTGCACCACGCGCAGCGCGTCCGCCTTTTCTATGATTTTTTGCGTCTCGTCCTCGGTGACGGTTCTCGGCAATGGAGGCAAAAAGCTTAAACCGGCGAGGTGCTGAGCCCACATGAAAGGCCTCGCCTCACCGCTCGTACACGAGAAATCAAAGGTGAAGTCCGAAGGGACGGTCGAAGCGCTCGCGTTATTCGGCATCGTCGTTCCGTCGTCATCTGGAAACAAATTGATGAGCAAATCACGCTTCTGTTTGCAGTGTGAGACAACAACGTGCAGTCGGACGAGGTACGAAAACGTAATCTCAATCCCTGAGATGCCGAGGACTACTCTGAGCGGGAACTCATCATACACCGACGATGTCTCTTGCTTGCGGCCTTGGTGTCCTCTTCTTCGCTTATTGCCGTGGCGTCGATTGTGCGTCTCCGTGTCCTCTTCTACATCCTCTTCGTTGGCGACTCGTTTCTTCATCGCGCGAGCGTCCTCAACGCGACCAACAACCTCAACCGAGATATCCTCTTCGTACGCTTGCTGTACGTGCTTGAGTTGAGCGTATAAAACATACAAGGGCACTGGAAAGAGCTCAACTTTTTCATCAACTTTTTGCGTCGTTGTGTACGGCAAGTCAAACTTTCTTCTCAACGGTTCCGCCGCTCGTCTCAGAGCCTCCATCGAATCTCTCACAGCCCCTCCAACAATCAACTGACGTTTTCGCGCCACTTCACTCTTGAGTTCCGACAACTCCACCTCCAACGCCTTGGCTTCGGCTTCCATTTCCTTGCGCACGAGCAACTCGTGCTCCAGACGTCTCAACGTCAGCTCGTGTTCATCCGCGCCTCTCACTCGAACCTTTATCCCACGACTCTTCGCGTCCGACTCAAAGTCCTTGAGATCCATCAAATCCAGCCCAAGTTTTGCGTTCTTTGAAGAATCCTCGTAATCCTCTTGCGCCTTGATTTGCGCTCGATGGTGCACCAACTCGTATGCCGAAGTCGCGCATCTCACCCTCGACGGATCCGCATCCACCCCTCGCGCCTTTGTCATCTCTCGTAGGTGATGTAAACCCAACAACGCTCGTTTCTGCGCTCCTCGTAGCTTGGCCATGAGCACGGTGCACTGTTGTTCGAGTTCCGCTCTCACGTTGGCGTCGGACGACTCTCGTGTCGCCAAGACGGATTCTCTCAAATCGGACACTATTTCGCCGATCAATTCGAATTGCGCGTCACAGCTCTCCGGTGTGGCGTGCTCTGGCACAGGTGCCGGGCTGGGTGCGCCCAGACGCGACGGCACGTCCGCAGTGACGCGGTGCGCCGGCACCGTGGGCGACGAAGGCGCCGAGGTTGTTCGAGCGGTTCGAGCAGGCATTGCAGTCACTCACGTCTTCAAACTCGCCGTCGCTTCTTCGGTTCTCGTTGATAGACTGCGCGCGCGTCGACACAAGCGTCAGCGTCAAGCGATTCGACGGTGTTGGGTGAACCGACGCTCGGTCGCGCACCACCAGGTCGCGCACGACGAGTTTTGGAGCGCTTGAGGTGCTTTGTTGAGCTTTGTTGAGCTTTGTTGAGGCTGGTTTGATTTTTATTTTTACAATTGTCGTCATCCATCAATGGGGCGCCGGGCCCTGGGTTCGACTATAAATGAGTACAATTTCAATCCTCGTCTTCGTCGTAATAATCGTCTTCGTCGTCGTCATTCATCGCCGAGGATGTGAGATCAGCTGTGGCCATCCTATTTCGACGTCTGGAGACGCGTCGATGTGACTTGGTTTCAAGTTTCGCCTCGAGACGCGTCGCGTCTTTTCCGGCGGCCGATTTCGTCTTCGTGCGAGATTCTCGACCATACGCCTGTCGCTCGGTTTCTGCGATTTGCTTAACCTCTTCGAAGAGGTCGTAGTAGAGATCGTATCGTTGTTCTTCCCAACATTCGTCAATGACAACGCATCCGGGCTCGTGACGGTGAGTACAATCGGAAAACTGGCAACGTACGTCCGAGCCTTCGATGGCGTTTCTAATCTCTGGAAAGCACATGGCGAGCTTATCCGTGTCGAAGCCCTCCAATGAAGGGTAACCGAATCCCGGCGTGTCGGCGAGGAAACCGCCGACTTGAAGCTGAAGTAAACTAACGTGACGCGTCGTGTGCTTACCGCGTCCACTGCGCGCACCTACACCCTTGACGGACTGTAAATCGAGGCTAGAGAGATCGTTTCGCCATTTCTCATCCTCGAGCGATCGGCTTCCGCGCTTGGAACCTCCTCCTCCTCCGCCTTCAATGTCCAAATCTGTAATGTACTTGACGTCTTCTGCATCGTCGTCATCTTTCGATTCCACGCTCTCGAGAGCGCTCGTAAGAGCGCTCTTGAACCTCAACCTATTGATCAACGAGCTTTTCCCGACACCGCTCGGACCGGCCAAGACGGTAGTCTTACCCTTGAGCGCCTCCTCGAGCTCATCGACGCCTTGACCCGTGGCTACAGAGATAACCTTTGCGTCGTATCCCCAGCCTTCCAATCGCGCGCGCCAATCAGCCACCTCCAACTCACTCAAAAGCTCACATTTGTTGAGCACGAGCGTGAACGGCACCTTGGTCGCCTCCATGCTCACTAAAAATCGAGTCAACTGCTTTGCCTCGAGCGGTGGCTGTTCCAACGCAAACACCAACAACGCCTGATCTACGTTTGCAATCGGCGGTTCCACGAGCTCACTTCGACGCCCCACGACGTCATCAACCATGCCCCTGCTCTCGACCCAATCAACGCCGCTCAAAACGACCTCATCCCCGACTAACACTCTCTTTTTAATCTTTTTCAGCAGCGCGCGCGTCACGCACAAAAGCTCCGTCGTCTTGTCCTCTCTCGCCAACATCGCCTCCAATCGCGCCACGTCATCCTGCGCTCCAGCTTCTTTCGCCCTCGCTCGCGCGTCTTCAATCTGTCGCTTCCGCTCCGTCTCGATCGATCCGCTCACCGACGCATCCGCGACGACGACTCTGAAAAAGTTGGCCTGCGAAGTCACAACTTTTCCCACAAGTGTCTCGCTCGTCCCTTCGCCGCTCTCTGCCGAAGCCGCCGACGCGACGTTCCGACGCGTTGTCTTCGTCATCGTCTTCGTCATCGCTCTTCCAATCGCATCCTTCATCAACTCCGTCGTCGTCGCCGCGAGTTGCGCAGAGTTCGTACCGCATCGTCCCGCCGCTCGAACGCCGACCTGTTGTTGTTGCAGTCGCAACGCCCGTTGAACGAGCGTCGCCGAAGCGACTCGTGGCGCGAGCATCGTCAGAACGGCACGGAACGTTCGGTGTCGAGGACGGGTTCGGGGCGAGGGGTCGTCTCTCTCTCGCGGGCGCGTCTGCGAGTGGGGACGCCGGTAGGCGGGTGGGCTTTTTTGGCTCTCTTTCGCACGCGAAAGTGAAAGTGAAAGTTAGTGGAATAACATTTTGGCTAGTGCGGCTGGGATTTTTAGAAACCGTTTTTCTTTTGGAAGGTTTGAATGGCGTCCAAAACCATGAGGGTAATCATGGCGTGCGGGGCGATGCGAACGTAGTACGTCGGGAAACCGGTGTAAAACTTGAGGGGACCGCCGGAAGCCATCGTCTTGCCGCAGCAGTCCATGAAACCGGAGAAAGGAAGCTTGCCATCCGGACCCGGCTTTTGCTTTTGCAATTGAGTCTTGACGTAGTCAAACGGAAGGGAGAAGAAGGAGGCAAAGAAGCCGGCGATGGAGGCGGCGCCGAGCGTCGCCGGGAAACCAGTGATGTTGTTCTCCTTCATCATTTCCTTGGCTTGGTCGTTGGACGCGAGCATACCCATGTTGAGCGCCATGGCGCGAACAGAGGTGGTACCCGCACCGGTGAAGAGTCCGCCGATACCGTCCTTCTTCACAATATCCACGAGAGCGTGACCGACGCCGTTGTAGTTGCGTCGTTGATCCGGCGGAAGCGTACCATCCGCTTGCATACGAATGAGCGAAAGATCCGCCGGAGAACCAACGAGCGCACCCAAACCACCCGCGGCCAAACCAGCGCCAGCCTTTTGAGCCAAGCTCAAGTTAGCACCGTTGTTCTGTTCCTTGAGCATTTGCACGAATTGAGAGTGCAAACCGAGACGCGCCGTCGTGTACGTCGCCTGGCGAAGCAAGCCCGCCGAGAGACCCGTGTAAAGCGCGCCGAAACCTTCGTTCTTAATGATGGCCGCCGCAGTGCCGATCGGACCTCCCGTGGATCCGAGCTGAAGGCGAACCTTGATGACTGTTTACGATGAGATATAAGCCAATCGCGCGCGCGAATCATTCGTCAGTCTCAACAGCCTAATACAAAACACTCGACTCTTTGGTTGGAAGTTCAATGCGCATTCCTTCAGGTTTTTTTCAATCGACGCGACTCCTTCGACCCCTGCGCCGGCGATTCGTCCCTCCCAAACACCCCGCCGCGAAATATTCACACCAGACCCATTCACCGTCCCAACCCGATCCAACTTTTCCGTTTTCCGTCGATATTTTTACGTGCGCGTTGTTGACGATGATGCCAGGCGCATCATCATCAACTTCTTATCGCGAGACCGACGACGACGTACTATCCAAGGGCTGAATGACGCACGTGGCGCCCATACCGGACAAACCACCGTTCATGTACGGCTTGACAGCATTCCAAACCGCGTTATCGGACATCTTCCTTTGCGAGTTCGTCGCGCGCGCGTTGTGACGACTTCGCGCACCGAGATCCGATGGAACAAGATTTTCGTGGCTGTGCGCCGCCGACCACATCTTGTTCATATTACACGACGTTTCGTGCTAAAAGAATGAGTCAACGGATGTATTACATAGATCATTTGTATCGTTAGTACGTACCGGTACATCCGGTCGTACACGACCATCCCATTTTATCATTACATGGGCCTTTTTTATCTGTAATACGATCGCATTGGGACCCCAACGCGTGGGTCGAGTAATGACCCGTCATTCTGACGTCTCGCGCGAGCCCCGTCCACTGTCTCGGGGGTCTCGGAAATGCCGTTCGACCGGGCGTCCGTCGGGCGCGACGACAGAGCCGCGCGCGAACCGAACGAGCGCGGGCGGGAGCGGAAAAGAAGAAACGTCTTCGTGTTCCGACGCGGTGACGCAGGGAGGTAGAGAAGGGAAGGTTTCGAGCGTTCGAGTAGAGGGATTTTACGAGCGTGAGATCGAGCGCGAGCGAGCACGAGTTTGAAGCGTGAAGGAGTCAGTCGCGGCGCGGAGTCATGGTGCTGAATGATTTAGGAAACGCCATCGCCGGGGCGCTGCGTAAACTGAATAACCACGTCGTCGTGGACGAAGAACTCGTCGACGCGTGTTTGAAGGATGTTTGCAACGCGTTGTTGAATAGCGACGTCTCGGTGCCGCTCGTGGTTAAGATGAAGAAGAACATCATCGCGGAGGTTGATTTGGATAATCTCGCGAGCGGGATGAATGCGAAAAAAGTGTTGGAGCGGGCGGTGTTTAAAGAGTTGACTAAACTGCTGGGTGGGGGCGGTGAGGCGCCACAGGGTGTCGCCGGGAAGGGGAAGGGCGCGGCGTCGGCGCCGGCGCCGACGACTGGGTTTAACCCAAAGAAAGGAAAGAGGAACGTCGTCATGTTTGTCGGTCTGCAGGGTGCGGGTAAGACGACGACGTGCACAAAATTTGCGCACTACTATTCCAAGAAGGGGTTTAAGCCTTCGTTGGTTTGTGCGGATACGTTCCGGGCGGGCGCGTTTGACCAGTTGAAGCAAAACGCGTCCAAGGCGAAGATTCCCTTTTACGGTTCTTACACGGAGAGCGATCCGGCAAAAATTGCAGAGGCGGGCGTCGCCAAGTTTGAAGAGGAGAAGAGTGACTTGATCATCGTCGATACCTCTGGTAGACACAAGCAAGAGGAGTCTTTGTTTGAGGAGATGCGCGAAATTGCAGATGTCGTCGATCCGACGATGACAATTTTCGTCATGGACAGTTCCATTGGTCAATCCGCCGCGGATCAGGCCAAGGCGTTCGCGTCCGTCGTGGACGTCGGTGGTGTCATCATGACCAAGCTCGACGGTCACGCAAAGGGTGGTGGTGCGATTTCGGCGGTGAGCGAGACCAAGGCGCCAATTTTGTTCATCGGTACGGGGGAGCACATCGGCGAGTTGGAAGTCTTCGAGACGCACTCCTTCGTCTCAAAGCTGCTCGGTATGGGTGACATTAAGGGTCTCGTGGAAAAGATGACAGAGATTGTTCCCGAGGAGAGCGCGGAGAGACTTGTGGAGGCTTTCGGTAGCGGTACCTTTACCATGCGCTTGCTCTACGAGCAGTTTCAGAACTTGCAAAACATGGGACCCATCTCCTCTCTCATGAACATGATGCCGGGTATGGCTGACATGATTCCCAAGGGTAGCGAAGTCGAGGGCACGAAGCGTATGAAGACGATGATGACGCTCATGGACTCGATGACAGATGCCGAGCTCGACGCTCCGAACACTAAGATTTTCAACGCCAAGCGCATGGAGCGCGTCTGCAAGGGCGCCGGTCGCATGCCCACCGAAATGATCACCCTTCTCGAAGAGCACAAGAGACTGGCGAAGATGATGGGCAAAATGAAGGGCATGAAGATGCCGACCGGCGGTCGCGGCGGTCGCGTCAACCCGCAGCAAATGGCGCAACAGATGCAACAAATGGCGGGCGCGCTTCCGCCAGACATGCTTCGCATGATGGGCGGCCAACAGGGCTTGATGAACATGATGAAACAAATGGAAGGCATGGATCCACGACAGATGCAATCCATGATGAAGGGGATGATGTGATGATCGCGCGCGCGCGCACACACACACGCGCATCTCTTCATTATATTAGCGTTCTCCCACCGAATTGTTTTTGTGAAATGAAAATTTAGACAAAAGTGTACACCAAACGCGCAGCCAGCCCCCTTCACAACACGAAGCATGCTTCAACGACGCGCGAGTCGTCTATTCCTCCTCAACCGCGGCGCTCGCGCGCCGATCGCGCGTGCAATCACCAGAGCGTCCTCCGACGATGCGCACGCGGCGCCGTTCCCGGCGGTGACGGATGTGAAAACACCGAGCGAACTCGACGCCATGGTTCCGAAGAGTCACTCGCAAGCGATAATCTTTGACTTTTATGCCGATTGGTGCGGACCGTGTAAAACGCTGACGCCAATGTTGGAGCGCGCGGTGGAAAAAGTCTGGCCGAAAGCGGCGTTGGTGAAACTGAACACGGATTCCCCGGCGTTGGCGCCGGTGGTGGAACAGTTGAGAATCTCTTCGTTGCCGACGGTGATGGGCATGGTGGGCGGGAAGTTTGTGGATCAGTTTAAAGGGGCGATTCCCGAGGCTGAGGTGGAGAAATTCGTCGCGCGGTTGGTGAGTGGACTTGAGGAAACGACGGCGGTGGGTGAGGGTTCGACTGGCGACGGTTCGGCGGCGGCGGATTACGGCGTGGGTTTAGATGCGGCGACGGCGGCTGTTTTCGGAGGCGTGGGAACGTTGGAAGAATCGGTGAGAACGCACGTCGCCACCGTGCTCACGGGCGTGTTGAACGCGCGCGAGACTGGACCAGAGATGAAATGCCGCGCGTTTGCGGCGAGTGCAATGTTGGCGCTTCGATCTGATCCGATGGACGTCGCGGGCGCCGAGGAGCTCCTGGCCGCCGGAAAAAAATTGGTCGACGGGTTCACGGAACCGAAGGAGATGGCTATGGTGGAGGCGCGTTTGGAGTTGTCTCGCGATGTCGCGATCGGTGACGATTTGGAGGCGCGCAAGGCTGCGCACGAGGCGGAGCCGAAGAACTTCGAGAATCTGCGAGCATTGGCGTTGGCGTTGTACGCCGCCGGCGACTCAGAAGGGGCGTGCGAGACGGCGCTCAAGAGCGTGAAGCCGTCGTTCGGGTCGCAAGATGTCAGAGAGGAGGGTAAGAAGTTAGTAGTTAGACTCATCGACGCCGTCGGCTCTGGGACTCCCTTGGCTGAGGCTACGCGCAAGCGTTTAAGCAATCTTTGGTTTTTGTGATTTTTTAATGAAGAATGAAATTGTTTACAACGATAGAATTTTACATGACGGTCAACAGCGGTCGGCCCGGCATGGACGTGCGGCGGAACCGACGTGTCATCGGGCCTTCTTTTAACCACGCGTCTACGCGTGTCTCTATGCGCTTTCGTGCGTCGACGACTGCCTCGGTATCGGTGTCCTTTGGTGGGTGCGTCCACGAGTGATGCGAAGCGCCCGGGACGACAAACGCTGGCTCCCACTTTGGCGCAAAGCCGTCGGAAACGAAGCTGTTGGCAATCCATGGATCTACGCTTCCCGAAGGGAAAAGAATGCGAGTACCACCGGGCGCGTCGCTACCGTAGCGAATGTTCGAGCGCTGTACTGATTGCGCGACAGTCTCCGCGGAGATGCCGAATACTTCGCCGCAAATCCAAAAATAAGACTCCAGCGGCATCGTCGGTGGGTCCAGCTTGAACGGGCACCGACTGTCCTTTTCGCACGTTTGGAAAAATGCAAACTCAGTGCACGTCTGCCAGGTCCACTGACGCTCTCCTTCGCCCAAAGGATTGGGCACGGTGCTCTCAAGCTCGCGCATGTACTCTGCGCCATCTAGTGTGATGCACGCGCCTTGAAAGACGTTAGAAACGTGCTTGGCGAGCGCATCGAGCTTGTTTTCGTTCGATGTCATCGTTTTACACGCCTTTGCAATGTTGAAACAGTTAGGATCGTCCTCGCCGCACGAGGGATCGTTGTTTTGCGCTGGGAACATGGCGCGAAGCACTTCTCCGAAACCGTCGCGACCGCCGAACTCGTCGAGCGCCTTGTCTCCGCACAGGTTAAACTTTGTCTCGAGACTGCGTCGACCAGACTTGGTTCGCAAAAGATTACTGAGATCCACGCTGAACGCCTGCGAGACGGCTTCATAGCACTCGTCGCTACCGCCAATGTCCGTTTCGCGTAGCGCGTCTCCGACGACATCGTAATACCCGCGCATATCCACTTCCGCGCGCACCGGCGCTGAGCTCGCGACGGCGGCGTGAATCAGATGCGGGTACTTGACTCTCGACCACGCGGTGAGCATTCCAGGATAAGATCCTCCAAAGGTGACGACTTTACTGTACTCTGCTGAGGAGTCGTCGCTGCGAGGCGTCGGTGTCAGCTTGTGCTCCGCCGCGACGAACGCCACAAACCCGGCGAGATCTTCCAGCGCCTGCGCGCTGCTCAGATACTTCAAACTCGCTACGCTCAAGTCCCCCGTCGGCTGACTCGCACCGTAAAACCTATGCTCCAGAGCGACTACCAACGCTGAGTGCTTTCGAGCGAGATCAATCATCACCGAGCAGTGCACGTCTCCATCCACGACGACATTCGGAGTCAACGCCGGACCCTCCCCGCCGACGCACACGAAAATCGGCGTCGTCTTTGACCCTTCCCGCACGTACGCGTCGTTCAGAAAATACCTCTGCATCCAAACCCGCGAATCCGCGCCGTCAAAGTGATCCAACTTTTGAGCAAACCAACGCTCCTTTGAATCCGAATCCGTCGCCGCATCCTCCTTCACGACGAACGCGCGCCCGCGACGCGTCATCCGCAACCGTTCGCGCACGATCTCGTCCCGCAAACCCGCGACGCGTCTCCTCCCGATCGGTTCCATCGCCGCCGTCGTTTCCGTCGTCATCAGCGCGCACGCTACCCAGACCGAAACCAGAGTCAACGAACGCCACGTCAGCCATTTCACGCTCGACGACATCGCGCGCGCTCGTCCGTTCGCTCGTCCGTTCGCGTCGTCGATCCGAGGATCGAAACCCGTCGTCTCCCGACGGTCTCGAACGCGCGTGGACGACGCGAACTGACGGATGCGTCCAAAATTGTAATTTTCAAAAGCTTCAACGACCGACGACGACGCCAAAAAGCGTTACAATGTGCGTTACGAATCGATTGATTGATTGCATTCACGGGGTTGGAGCGCGCGCACGTCGCGTCATTCGAACGATGGCGCCGCGTGGGAAAACGACGAGAGAAAATGACGCCGTCGACGCGGACGGGGAGCGACCGACGATGGAGACGTTGACGAACACGCCGTGGCGAAGGGTGTGGCCACCGGTGATGGATGCGTTTTTAACGCGAGAGTATCAGAGGACGACGACGATGGAACGAAAGGATTACGAGATGGATGACGACGGCGGAGACGGTGACGGTGATTCTTCTTGTTCGATGACGTCGGTGACGCGAATGCCTTGGGATGACGATGAGGCGGTGGAGATTCGAAGGTTGAGACGGGTGATGATGCAGGCGGAGCGCGGGATGAACATGGATGAGGAGCAGTACACGCCTGGGGAAGGGAGCGCGTGGACGCGCCAGAAGTTTACTTTTGAAAACGCAGAGAATGGGGGCAAGGTGAAAGATGAGGATCCGACGTCCGAGGCGGCGAGAGAGCTGAGGTGTGTGAATAAAATCATGGATATGCTCGAGAAGGATTTACACGCGTGTTTGCCGGCGTTGCGAATGTTTCGGAGAATGGATAAAAACATAGACGCGTTTGAGGCGTTCGTGGACGACATGGAACGGAGATTTGAAGCGGGAACGCTCCCGACTCGCGATATTCTCGGTGAAAAGTTGTTGTTTCGGTGGAGAGTGTGCGTGTTGAGCGGGTTCGTGGCGTTCACAGCCATCTTTGTGGGTATCGCTCGGGCCATCGTTGGGTTCGTTTCTTCTCGTTTGTAATGACAATTTTAATCTGTGAGGTTGATGTACTGGTTTTATCTATCCTTTGTGTGCCTTTGAAATGATCTCGTAGAGGTTCGGAGACAACTTTTGAGCCAGCAAGCGCTCGAGTTGACCCTTGATTAAACCTTGGCGTTTTTCATCGTACAAGCGCCACTTTGTGAAAGGGGCAGCCATTCTCGAAGAGGCTTGCGGGTTGATGGCATCCGTCGAGAGCAAGACGTCGGCGACGAACTCGTAGCCGCTACCGTCAGCCGCGTGGAAGCCCTCGACGTTACCCCCGGCGAAACCACCGATGAGAGAGTAAAATTTGTTCGGGTTCTTTGCGTCGTAAACTTCGGTCGCCATCAATTCCTTCATCTCTGTGACGGCGTCCGATCCACCCTTTCCGGCTTCGCCGGCAACCATTCGGAGCCATGTGCAACTCACGTTATTATCATCCTTCCACTTTTGCAAAAAGTCGTCGAACGCATCCTTTTTCGCGGTAGCATAGTCCTTGTGTCCACAGAGTCCTGAGAGCGCAGAGACGGTGTCCGTCATGTTCTTCGCATTCTTGTACGCAGACAACATGGACGCCGAAACGTCGTCGCCGCCAATGGTTCCTAGCATTCGAAGGGCGTAACCTCGGAGAGCACGTCTGGAGACTTGCGGTCCGTCGACATCGTACTTGAGACCGTCCGCTTCCTTGTCGCACACGGCCACCGCGGCTTCGAGATCGGAGCGAGCTTCGCGCGCGAACGCACGAGCAAAAGCCTTGCATACTCTGTACGTGTTCACCGGGTTGACACCGGGTGCGAGATCCTGGATCAACTGGGAAGTACCCGGGAAGCTGAGAGCCTCTTCGACCCAAGCGCGATCGAGCTTGTTCGCCGCCGCATCCTTGATGATGCCTTGGCAAGCAGCCGAATACTTGGCCCAAGATGGATCAGACGTCACGTCCACGTCCTCAATCGCGAGCGATTCGTCGTCGTTGTGCTTCTTGCACAGACGAATCAAGATGCTCGTGGCAATCTTCTGAGCCGCCTCCCAACGGTTGAACTCATCGCTGTCGTTCGCCAACAAGAACAAGAGTTCGTCCGTCGTGAGTTCTGGGGTGATGGTGAGCTTCACCGGCGCAGAGAAGCCCCGCAAAATACTCGGCACCGGCTTGGAAGTAATGTTCGTGAACGTAAACGTCTGCTTGAATTCAGTCAATCTGCACACTGCCGTCGTCTTGGATTCATCGAGAGTCGCCTCTGAGTCTCCCTCGCACTTGATCTCGCCGTCCAATACCATATCCTTGCCATCCTCGCCGATGAGGCCGACGGACACCGGAATGAGTTGCGGAAGCTTGCCTTCGGCGGCACCCTTCACGTCGTTCGTCTGGGGCAAGGTTTGAGTGAGGGTCAAAGAGTACGTCTTGGCGGATTCATCGTACACGCCTTCCGCGTTCAAGGCTGGCGTTCCCGCTTGAGAGTACCAGCGCTTGAGCTTCTCGATGTTTGTCGAGTTGGCGTCGGACATTGCCTGGAAGAAATCTTCAGTCGTGACCGCTTGGCCGTCGTGGCGTTCGAAGTACAAGTCCATGCCCTTGCGGAAGCCCTCCTTGCCGAGAAGCGTGTGGTACATGCGAATGAGTTCTGAACCCTTTTCGTAGACGGTGAGGGTGTAGAAGTTGTCAATCTTCTGGTACGCCTCTGGTCGAACCGGGTGCGCAAGCGGCGACGCATCTTCCGCAAACTGCGCCGCGCGCAGGTATCTGACATCAGCGATGCGCTTGACTGCACGCGAGTGCAAGTCAGACGTAAACTCGTGGTCACGGAACACGGTCAAACCTTCCTTGAGCGAAAGTTGAAACCAGTCGCGGCAAGTGACTCTGTTGCCAGTGTAGTTGTGGAAGTACTCGTGACCAATCACCCCTTCGATGCGCTCGAAAGTTGCATCAGTCGCACTTTCTTCCGACGCCAAGACGAGTCGAGAGTTGAAAATGTTTAACGATTTGTTCTCCATGGCGCCCATGTTGAAATCGTCGACGGCAACAATATTGAACAAGTCCAAATCATACTCGAGTCCGAATCTTTCTTCGTCCCATTTCATGGCACGCTTGAGACTCGCCATCGCAAAGTCGCATCGATCGATGTTCTTGTGTTGCGCGTAAATCTTAAGCGCAACATTGCGTCCACTCATCGTCTTAAAAGTATCCTCAACCACGGCGAGATCACCAGCGACGAGGGCAAACAAGTAGCACGGCTTGCGCCACGGATCATTCCAAGTTGCCGAGTGCAAGTTTCCTTCCAACTCTTCGCTCTTAACGAGGTTACCGTTCGAAAGAAGCACCGGATACTTGGTCTTATCCGCAGTCATCTTCGTCGTGAAGATGGACATGACGTCCGGGCGATCCGGGTAAAACGTGATGGATCTGAAACCTTCCGCTTCGCACTGCGTGCAAAACGTTCCGGAACTCTTGTACAATCCGCTCAACTCCGTGTTATCCTGCGGCTTGAACTTCGTCACGACCTCGAGCGTAAAACTCGCATCCGGAAGACCCGACACCGTCATCAGCGTATCGTCTCCATCCTCTTCAATCTTGTATCGATCCTCCCCCAAGGTTTCTCCGTCCACGCAAACGCTCAAGAGCTCGCAAAAAGGCATCTTCCCATTCAGCTTCAACCCGTCCGCTTGGGACAAGCTCGCGATCGGCGTCACCTTTGACGTCGCTTTCACCGTTGCGTATTCATCATCCAACGCGAAATCGAGCGAAACCTACCGTTACGCGGGCGTTTACGCGTCAGTCGTCGTCGTCATTCTAAAAATAATCAATTCATTCGTGATGCTTCTCATCAGATCCTCAGTCGTCACGCCGCGTCGCGTTTCGTTTCGCGTTTCGTTCTCGCGCACCTCGTCAAACGTGAATGGATACGGGGCGTAATCGGCGAGTCGAATCTCTCTCGGCGCGTCCGTCATCGTCGGTGGATGGTCTCGTTCGACGGGGTGATGTGTGAGGGAGCGCGAGCGGGCGCTTGGACAGACAGTTGAAATTTTGGCAGGCGTAGAGTTACAACTAGATGGAAGCGCGCGAGACTCGACGCTTCAGTCAAGCGGCGGCGGCGCGGCATAAATCGATGATGGTTCGAGAGCTAAAGTGCGAGAAAGTCGCCTCGTGCGACGCGCCGTTGACGGCGGATGCGTTCGATTTCGCTCGCACCGAGTCGGCGTGGAGCGACGCTTCGGCTATGATTTTCGGTCGCGCGCCACGTTCAGTGCACGCCAGGCTCCCAGCGGCGCTCGCCAGACACATGGCGGTGACGCAATCATCACCTTTCGCCATCGAAGCGACGAGAGCGCCGACAAAGGCGTCGCCGGCGCCTACGGTATCGACGACGACGCGTCCACTTTCCATTTCGAGCGCCGCCACGCGTAGCTCACCGAATTGCGCCGAACCAGGCGCGATGAGCGTCGCCCCCGCCGCACCTCGCGTCACCACACCGACGCATCGATCGAATATCGTCCGCCCGCCTCCTTCGCGTTGGAACGCCGCGACAAGACTGTCTCTCTCCGTCTCGTTGACCACCAAGACGTCGCACGCCTCCACCAGCTCCACGCAAATCTCCGTCGCCGGCGCGTAATTCAAAACCACACACACCTCCGCGTTCAGCGCCCTCGCCCTCGCGCATGCCCGCAAGTTCGCCTCCAGCGGCACCTCGCACTGCAAAAGTAACACGTCGCACCGCGGAACGCGTTGTGGATCGACGAGTGCGTTCGCTCCCGGCGCGACGACGATACAGTTCTCCCCCTTTCCATCCACAATCACCGCCGCCGATCCCGTCTGCGCCCCATCCACGCGTTCGACATCCTCCGTCGACACCCCCGCGCCCCGCAACGCGTCGATCGACCACTCATCCGACGCGTTGACGGCGCCGACGAACCGCGTCGTGCCCACGTCTTTCCCAACTGTCGCAGCCGCGCACGCCTGATTCGCCCCTTTACCCCCGGGAAGCGCTTCGTACCGCGCCGACCCGACCGTTTCCCCGGGTTTCGGAATCGTCGTCGGCGTCGTGAACACGTGGTCGACGTTTACCGAGCCAAAGACGGCGATCGTTTTCGTCATTCGTGCGTCGCGTCGCGTTGTGAGGCTCGCTCTGGATGGGCACTTCTTCATTCCGCGACTGACGCCCGGTCGACACCATGGGTAAACGCGCGAGAACGACGACGACGCGGGAGAAGGAGAAAGATGAAGATGATGACGCCGTCGATGATCGTTTCGCGGCGGCGTTCGACGAGGATGACGACGGAACCGACGACGAAACGAATGCGAATGATGAACAAGTGGCGGCTGTAAAGCCGACGACGACGAAACCAAAGACGCTCGATAAGGAGGCGCTAGAACGGGTGCGAAAAGACCACGCGCGGCGAGGGGTGGTTTATCTCGGGACGATTCCGCCGTTTATGAAACCGACCAAGCTTCGGCAGTTGTTGAACGAGTACGGGGAGACGGATAGGATGTACCTCGCGCCTGAGGACCCGGCTATTCGAGCGAAGCGGAAAAAGTTTGGTGGGAACACCGGGAAGAAGTTTGTCGAGGGTTGGGTTGAGTTTCGGAATAAAAAGCATGCGAAAAAGGCGGCGGAAATGTTGCACGGCCGTCAGGTGGGTGGGAAGCGACGAAGCGCGCATTATTACGATTTGTGGAATATTCGGTACCTGCCAAAGTTTAAGTGGGATAATTTGACAGAGGAGATGGAGTATCAAAAAGCGCTGAGGGAGAAGAAGATTCAGCTCGAACTCGCAGTGGCGAAAAAGGAGAGGGACTTCTACATTGAGAAGATGGATCAGGCCAAGGCGTTGGAGGCGATGAAGGAACGAAGAGCGAAACGTCGCGCGGCGGAGGGCGCGGTGGATGACGAGACAGAGGAAGAGGCGCTGGAGCGCTACAAACGCGAAAAGGAAGCGGAGGATAAGGAGGAAAAGAAGAGAATCATGCGCACGTTCAGGCAAAAAGCGGCGACAGATCCCGACTTTGTCGATGATTCCAAAGAGCTCGCAAACTTGGATTTGCTCAAGTCCATTTTTACGTGACGCGAGACAAATGCGTCGTGGCTTCCTAGAGACCGAACGAGCGCTAGGCTCAACGAATTGTAAAAACAACAATGAAAACGATCCATCTGATGATGAAAGGTGGTCTAATTTCTAATACAATCGCTACTTGTTTGTGAGGAGTCTGATCATCCGTCGAGCACAATGCGCGCGATGACAATGTCTTTGCCTTCATCTTCAGACGCCGTCTTGTAAAGCTCCTCTATCGCACAACCTAGGCTTTTAAAGAGACGAAACACCTCACCCGTGGATGCGAACGCCTTGCCGCTCGACGCGTCCTCCGTCGAGCTCCTATCTCTGATGGAAAGTATGAGCTCTGAGACGCCGCCGCGTAAAAGCTCGACGACGGTGTTCGCAAAGGGCTCCACCAACTCCCTCAACCACACGCACTCCGCCGCGATGATGACGTCCGCCTCAACGAATGCCGGTTTCGTCGGCAGCGGATCCATCCAATCCAGCGTCGCGTGCGCGGCGCTCCCACGACCCACCAACCTCGCCCTCGGCCACGCCCTCGGCCGAGTCGTCGATGCCTCCCCCGGCGTCGCGTTTTGCAAAATATTCCTCCGAATCACATTCTCCGCCACCACCTCCACATCCGTCATCACCACATCCGCCCCCATCGCCGCGCACACCAACCCGCACTCACCCACCCCGGCACCGAGCTCGACGACCCGTTTCCCGACGACGCGTTTCCAATCGCGTTCGAGGTACTCGCTCAGCGTCGCCGCGCCTTCCCACACCCTACAAAACCCCGTCGTCGCCGCGATCGTGTACCCGGGTTCGAAAAAGTACGGATCCTGTCCCGCCTCTTCCTCATCCGATCCCGCGTCGTCGTCGTCGCCGTCCTCGCCGTCGCCTTCACTCGTCAAGTCCTTCATGGAAATTCTCAGCTCGACGCTCTCACGCGAACCGTCGCGCCCATCGCCCGCATCCTCCGTCGCGGGCGCTCTCACCGTCCTCGCGCGCTCGCGAATCCGAAATCCACACCCGCCCCACGCGTCCTCCATCCCTCTCTCGCCCGTCGCCGTCGTCGTTCTCTGTCGCGCCCGTCGCCCGCG
>Ga0181573_10000380_pt1 | contig 46982 bp, 37 predicted proteins | sample 101ome_25_FD_148643 | JGI IMG/M metagenome (GOLD analysis project Ga0181573, IMG submission 148643) | Coastal salt marsh microbial communities from the Groves Creek Marsh, Skidaway Island, Georgia - 101409BT metaG (spades assembly) | ecosystem: Environmental > Aquatic > Marine > Intertidal zone...
CGACCCCCTCCATCCGGCCGTCGTCGCCGATGCCAGCCCCGCCGTTGGCCTCCGTCCTCGCAAGCGCCGCAACCGCAGCGGCGGCTTTGCTCCGCTTGGTCGTGCGTCGTTTGGGCTTCTCCCCAGCGGCTACCTTGGGTTTGTGCTTTGGAATGAGAACGCCGTTCTCGAGGCGATAATCGCGCGCGTACAGCGGCACGTCGTCAGGCACGTCCTCCAGCGGGACGATGCGGCGGTCCTCGCGCAGGTACTCCTTCGAGCACACGTAGAGGTCGCTTTCCAGCGACGGCGACAGGGGCGACATGGGAGAGATCGTATACCCCATCTCGAGCGCGTTTGTTGCTGCGACCGCCTTGCTCAGCACGTGGCTGTCCCAGAACTCTTTCGGCGACACGATGCGACACTTGCCAACCACCATATCCAGGGGAACATCGGCGTGCTCGTCGACCCTGAAGACCTCGTTGGAAAACACGTCCAGCGATCCGTCGAGATCCAGCTCCTCCGGGCGTTGATACCACTGGATCGAGGCCATCTTGGCAGGCAGCCTGTTGGCCGAGGCGCCAACCCCGTCTTCCGCGTCTTCCGCGTCCCCGGACACAGAGTCGTACAACTCGTTAATCATCCCGATATAGTACTGGACGTCCGCATTGGACGCCAGCACAGAGACAAAGTCGCCGACGGTCACCTGCATGCCGTCCCGCACGAACCCGTCGTAGCACATCCTGGTCCCGCCGTGTCCGTCTGCCTTCGGGATGGAATCGCCAATCCAGTCGGTCGGTCCGTACGTCTTGGGGGGAGCCTTGTCGACGGTGGTCTTTTGGACGCCGGGGACGTCGAAATGGCTGCACAGCACGTTTGCCGCGGTGAGGCTCTCGGTGCGCGCTGTGAGCATCTCACTCGGGTTGCCGTCAACCGCGGGATTCGCGGGATTCGTGTCGATTTTGATGTCATTTGCCGGATCCGCTGGATCCGCAGGACGTGGTTCGACGTCGGCGTCGGCGTCGACGTCGCTGTCGATTGCAACCGGGCTCTCCGCCTTGCGTCCGGCGTCCGGCGCCGCGATATTCGCGGTCTTCGGATCCTGGGTCATCACGTCCTGTGATATGTAAGTCTAGTCGTGCGCGCTGAGGTGTGCGAGCGAGCGAGCGAGGGTGCGGGGGTGCGGGGGTGCGGGGGGCGAGTGAGCAGAGGCTGATGGACATCGAGATGAGGAAGGATCCTGTGTTCGCTCGACCGGCCTCGTACGCCGAACCACGGATGTTTCGGATCGAAGAACAACTTCATTCGTTGAAAGACGTGTATTTCGGCACGCGTGACGGCTGAAACGCGCGGAGGAACGTACGTGACTTCTCAGCCCAGGATTCGATTTCGGCCGAGAGCGCGACGAACGCACGCACCCCAGACTCCACACTCTTTCAGAGGGCAGTGAGTGAGCGAAAGTTCGCTGATAAGTAGCCGAAGGGCGTTCGAAGGGACGTGGTAAAGGCGTCAATTCAAGATGTGTCAGACGAGGAGAGCCTCGAGGCTCGGTGGTGGGTACGGACGGGCGATGAGATGGCCGAGAGGCCGGGGCCTTCCCCCGTGAGCTCTCGCGAGCCACATGTCTCATTGATAACCTCATTGCGCTGTGCGGCCCAGCCGACATCGACATGACGACGGTCACGGCTCTCCTGACGAGGCGGCCCAGCGGGAGGCGAACGGCCTGGTTAGGTGAACGTGGACGTATTGTGGGGTGCGCGGCGCGCAGATTTACGCCACTCCACCGTGACTCTGGTGGGAGTCACACATCGATGTGGGGGGATATCCCCACACTAGAAGTGGCCCGTGGATGCAACGGGCTTCGCCCGTCTTCGGGCGAGCCCTTTCAGGCGGAGGCCTTCATTGGAGCTCGGCTGGCTTGTTCATTCGGAATTTGACACGCCGGTACAACTCATATATATACTTGGGTAGGATCTCTCTATACAGTGGGTTCTTGGTCCACAGCTCGCCCTTGTCGTTGAGGTGCTGTAGACGAACAGGTGCAAGAAGAAGACTGCCTTGTCGGCGAGTACAGGCCGACCCTGGTGAGGGTCTCGTGCGGTTAAGCCATAGTAACGACCGCACGCGATTTCGTATGACAAGAGCCGTGACCTACGACGACGAGCGTCAGTCGGTCGAGCTGTGCTCGGACTGGCCGACGATCTCGCTCGCTCTCGAGGGAACGACCGAGATCGACAGCCTGAGCAGCCATCAGGCAATCGTCAGGGTCCTCCAGGTGGGCATATGCAACACGGTGGGTATTGACCTCGGCCGACGCGCGACCGCTTCGCTTGCCCTGACGCTCACTCGCGCTCGCGCTCCGCGCTCCTCGTACCGCTCGTTCAGGATCTCGAGGTTACCAGGGGATACGTCCAGGGATACAGACACGTGCTGGGTCATGAGGGTGTCGGGATTGTCGAACGGGTCATCGACACGAGGAGCAAGGCGGAAGTGGCGGGCCACGAGATGGTGGGCGCACGCGTGGTCGTCGAGATCAATTGTCCGTGTGCAGATATGGGCGATGATACGAGCACAAGCGATTCGATCAAGCGGGCGCTCGAGGATCCCGTCTATTTCCGCAACCACTTCCCGCGAAGAACGGTCCTCGGCATCATCGCGCGCGACGGGCTGTTGGCGGAAAAGGCGTTGGTGCCGCTCGACAACTGTGTCGTCGTGCCCGATGGGCTGACCGACACGGAAGCGGCCTTTGCCGAACCGCTTGCGGCCGCGTACCGGATCGTCGAACAAGAGATCTGTTGCGGGAGCGATCAGCAAAACCAACGAGTGGCCGTCATCGGGGACGGGAAGCTCGGCCTGCTGATCGCCCACGTCCTCGTCACCAAGGCGTCGCCGGCGACGGAAGTATGGCACTTTGGCCGGCACGAGCGGAAGCTCGCGATGGTCGACACCCATTGCAGGGTCTTAGGCGACGATATCCCAGAAGGCGCCATGGGCTCGTTCGACGTGGCCATCGAGGCTTCCGGAAGTCCCGCCGGTGTCCAGCGTGCGGTCGAGCTGCTGCGTCCGATGGGCACGCTGGTGCTGAAGACGACGTGCTCGCTGGACGCCGACCCCGCCTCGCTCCCGAACTGGAGCGCGATGGCGAACGACATCGTGGTGAACGAGAAGCGGGTGGTAGGGAGTCGATGCGGGCCCCAAAAAAAGGCGCTCGAGCTCCTCGTAGCCGACGCTGGTACGCGGCAGCTAGTCAACGCTATGGTCGACCGCGTCTATGACGGACTCGACGAAGCGATTGCGGCCCTCGATCACGCCTCCCGACGAGGGAGTCTGAAGGTGATGGTGCGGGTCGCAGCGCGAGACGAGTGAGCGAGCGGGGAATGGGAGCGGGGAATGGGAGCGGGGAATGGGAAAGTCGGCCCGCTCCCGACTCCCATCCTTCCCCGGGGAGACGGTCAGGTTCCGAGATAAGTGCCCCACACACACACACACAGAAACCACACGTTTGCTACGTACCCTACCTACTCCAACAACATCACAAACACGCACATGCACTGACACCATGTCGTCGTTGGTGTCGCCAGTTTTCTCCTTCTCCCCCGGAGCTTTGAAGTTGTCGTCGCACCGCTCGAATTTCCAGACACTGCCGAGTCGCAACACGCCGCCCAGGGACCATGAGCGGGCCCACCATATCGCACAGAGACACGATGCCTGCGCTATGGGGCAGCGGAGGAGGACTATCTGTCCCGCCTCGTCGTCCGATTCGCTGTCAAAGCGTCAGGCACATTGGGAGCCCAAGAGCGATATCTACATCTTGCGCAGCGACGGGTTCTCGTGCTCTCGTGAGACCGTCACGTCTGACGCGGCGCTCAAGTTCGAGCATCCCTCCTCGCAGCAACACCTGCTCGCGTGGAAGACCAGACCCAAGTGCGTCCTGGTCTTGAAAAAGCTGGGCGACGAGCTGCTGACCGAATTCCAGGATATCATCAGGTTCCTGGGCGAGGAGCAGGGGCTCCGCGTGTTGGTCGAGCCGAACGTCTACGACGGCGTGTCGGACATGGTAGGTATCTGAACTCGCCCGACGCCGACGTCTGCCTCCCTCTCACCCGTCGTTGTCCGCTGTTGTTCTTGCTCGCGCCAGGGTGACTACGTCGACACGTGGCACGAGGAATGTGCCGAGGACCTCCACAGCTTTGTCGACTTTGTCGTCTGCCTGGGGGGCGACGGCCTCATGCTGCACGCGACGCACATCTTTGGCTGCGCCATCCCACCCATCATCTCGTTCAAGCTCGGAAGCCTGGGGTTCCTGACGTGCCACGGTTACGAGAACGCCCGGGCGCATTTGGACGAAGTGATCAACGGTGCCGAGGAGCTCGAGACGTGCAGGATCACCAACTCGGCAGACGGGTCGCCCCTGACGGGCGTGCGAATCACGCTCCGCATGCGGCTGCTCTGCGAGTTGTTCAGGAACGGCCGGCGCGTTCCGGGCGCCGTCCACGAGGTCATGAACGAAGTGGTCGTCTCGCGAGGCTCGGCGCCGTACCTCTCCAAGATTGAGGTCTACGAGCGCGACACCTACCTCACGAGGGTCCAGGCGGACGGCGTGATGCTGGCCACCCCCACGGGCTCGACGGCCTACTCCGTGGCAGCCGGGGGGTCGATGGTGCATCCCACCGTCCCGGCCATCCTATTCACGCCCATCTGCCCCCATTCTCTGTCCTTCCGCCCGGTCATCCTCCCGGACTACGCCCAGCTCGTGCTCAAGATCGCCGGCGACGCCCGGAGCGGCGCCGTGGCCACGTTTGACGGCAAGTTCACCACCGAGATGATGCCCGGCGACGCCATCCACGTCAAGATGTCCCCGCACCCCGTACCCACCATCAACTACGAGGACCAGACCACCGACTGGTTCAACTCGATCGAGCGCTGCTTCAAGTGGAACGACCGACTCGAGCAGAAGGAGTTCAAGACGTCCACATACAAAGAGCGACAGGGCGTTGCGACCATCCTTGACGAGGAACAGGGCGACGTGCTCAAGCAGCGGATCATGAGCCAGCCGAACGGCGCCAGCGGCTCGACGACGTGAACCTGCCGAGTTGCACCTGCCGCGACGCCCTCAACCCTCTACCCTAAATGAATGTCTCAACGACAACAAAGACTATTGAACGATTGAACGATTGAACGATTGAATTTCGTGTTCCATTCACTTCTAAGAATATCTCGACGACGACTACGTGAACCGCTACTTGAGGAGCGCACGGCCGAGCTGCTCTCGGACGTTGCCGAAGGCCACCGCGAGGTTCTGCAGGCCGGCGTTGTCCATGCCCATCGGGCTCCCGCCGTATCCACCGTCCATGCCTCCCATCTCGTCCCCGGCCCGCATCGTCACGCGCGTCGCAATCACCGCCGGATCCGTCTCCAGGATCAGCCCGCCCTCTGTTATCTCGTCCATGCTCAGCAGCACCAGGTCCAGGTTCTCCAGCACGCACTTCTTCTCCACCTGATTCCGCAACAGCAACACAATAGAATCACAGAAACCCGTCAGCACATCCAACAGCAGCACCTCGTTCTCCTCCAGACTCCCGAGCACGTAGAACTGCAGGTCGCCGATGAACCGGTAGACGGCCTGGTGCTCGTCGAGCATGATGATCTCGGCCTCCGACCGCGCTGTAGGTGTCCGCAGCGTTTTATTGTACAGCGTGATTTCCAGTTCGGACTGCGCCGGGACGTTCGACATCCTGTGGGTGGGGGGTGGGTGGGTCATCGGGTGGTGAGCGAGTTAGCAGTGACTGACGAAAACGCAGACGACGACGAAGACGTACAGGCCGGCCGTGAAGTAGTCGACCGCGATTCGCTTTCCCTCAGCGTCCATGAGCACCAGTGCGTCGATCTTCGGCACACTGGCGTCCAGATTCAGGGGCTTTTTGAGCGGCATCGTCTTCGATCTCTCGTTTCTCTCCTCGATTCAACCGTCGTCTCTCTCCTTCCCGTTCCGACGAGCTGTTCGCGGTGTCGACGTCTGCACGTCTGCACGTCTGCACGTATATACGTATACACACGTGACCGTGTCCTCTCGATTATTGGCCAGTCAGTGCGTGGCCAAGTTTCTGTTCTGTTTCATTCCGAATTCACGCCACCAAAGTTCTTCCAGCGCTCGTCACCTCGCACGCGGCACACGACACGTAGAACACACGTGGATATTCTATACCGCGCCGGCTCATACGGACATCCCAACGGGCGCGCGAGAAACAAAGGAGAAACCACGCTCGAATTCGATCACCTAGAGCGCGAGAGCGAGCGAGAAGGACAACACGACGATGAGCCACTCTACGTCCTCGGCTGCGTTCGATACAGAGCTGTGCACGCGTAACAACCTCTTGGCACAGAAGGCGGGTCTGCACCCGTCGTTCACCAAGACGGGAACGACGATCGTCGGGCTCATCTACGAGGACGGGGTCGTGCTGGGTGCCGACACGCGGTCGACGGCCGGGACGACGGTGGCGGACAAGAACTGTGAGAAAATTCATTATATTGCCCCGAATATCTACTGTTGCGGGGCTGGGACGGCCGCGGATACGGAGAATGTGACGGGGATGATCTCGAGCCAGCTCGAGCTGCACCGGTACGCGACCGGGAAGGGGAGCCGGGTGAACTCGGCGATGACGTTGCTGAAGTCGCACTTATTCAAGTATCAGGGGTATATTTCCGCGGCGCTTGTGCTGGGTGGGGTGGACTGCAAGGGACCGCAGGTGCGTATTGTTGACGGGCGTTGGCGACGGGCTCGCCGCACGCTCACTCGCTCGCTCGCTCGCTCTCCCTTCCACACACAGCTGTTCACAATCTACCCGCACGGGTCGACGGACTCGCTGCCGTACTGTACCATGGGGAGCGGGAGCCTGAACGCCATGTCGGTGTTTGAATCCGGGTACAAGGACGGGTTGACGAAGGAGGAGGGGGTGGAGCTGGTGACGCGCGCGATTCGGGCCGGTGTGTATAATGACCTGGGGTCGGGAAGCAACATCGACGTGTGCGTCATCACGAAGGACGGGGTGGAGATGATGCGCAACCACGAGTACCTGCAGGACAAGACGTACGCGCGCCAGTTTCCGAAGAAGATTCCGGTGGGCACGAGCAAGGTGCTTCGCGAGCGCATCATCACGAGGGACCTGGTGGAGGTGTCGGCCGGCGGAGGTGGCGCCGAGACGATGATGGTGGACTAGAAGATCGGTGAATGGCTTGGTTGGTATTTAAAGAATGGGGTCACAAGGCTTGCAATGGCCGTCGTTCGTCGGCGTATCATGTGTTCGGTTGTTGGGTCGTGGGTCGTGGGTCGTGGGTTTGGATCGGCTGCGGTGTATCAAAATGCCATCCCTATCGATCCTATCTATCATCAGTTGTAGGCGTCCCAGTCGGCGAGCATGCCATAGACGGACTCCTTCTGCAGCTTGGAGGAAGGAGACAGCTCGAGCTCGAGCTCGAGCTCCGCCTCCATGGCGTCGATGATCGCCTGGGCAGACACGGCGTCGAGATCATCCTCGCTCGGGGAGGAGGCCGCCCAGCTGTCGATGATGGCCGCCGTGAATTTTTTTGCAACCACGACCCACGGGAACGCGTCTTCGCTGTTCTCAGTGACCTGGATGTCGACGTCGTTCGCCTTGGTATGGTGGAAGGGCGAGATGTTTCCCGCGTTGGCGGCGTCCACGCCCGTGAGAGGCCGGGGCGCGGTGGACTGGACGGTCCGGGCGGCGCTCGCGGCGACCTTGGTCGTCGCGGCGGTTTTATAGAAGGAGAACATCATCGCGGTTTGGTTTGGTCTGCGAGGGGAGGGAGGGCGAGGGGGGAGTGCTGTGAGAGCGAATATTTGGCCCATGAGTGAAGGCATATTGGACGACCCAAGACCTAGGTGTTCCTGAATCACCGCAGCTTGAGCGACTTTTTCGGGCTGTGGCGGGCATGTATGGACATAGATATGTGCTGATCGGCGAATGGTCGACGAAGACGTACGTTTCACGGAGCGCGTGAGACGGGATGCGAAGTGAGATTCGGTGATTGTTCGGTGTATGTATGTGTGTGACTGAGCGTCCTAGAAAGTACACTGTGGTGTTGATGAGACACAGAGAGGGGTATAGAAGAATTGGAAATGAATGAGTGACGATCGTGAGGGACCTCCCATGAAAACCTTCTGGCGACGGCCGCGTCTGGCGATTTCGGGACGACGCGTTTTGGTGGCGTTTTCGGGGACGCCCGGCGCGTCCCCAGCACGTCCCGAGCACGTCCCGAGCGCGTCCCGAGCGCGTCCCGAGCGCGAGACGCCAAGCAGCAGCAGCAGGAAGGTAATCGGCGGCATCAGACAGATATGACCAAGGGAAGCCTTGTTCTGAAACAGCAAATAAGGAATCGAAAGGGAAAATTATGCCGACACCTCCTCGGCCTTCTTGGCCTTCTCCGCCTGCCGCTCGGCCTGCTTCTTCTTCTCACGCTCCAGGAACTCCTCCATGATCGTCTTGGCCATCTTCAGCTTGCTGAGGATGCCCTTGTACGTGACCAGGTCGGCGTTGACGCGCTCCAGCGGAACACCGAGGGCCGCCACGACCGCCTGCAGGTCCTTGGGCTCTTTGAGTCCGGCCAGCTCGAGCATCCTGAAAATTCCGACCGCGAAGAACTTGGTGTACAAAAACTTTCCGCTCGACACAGCGTCAGCGATCCCGGCCATCATGGCGTTGGAGGCCGGCATGAGGCTGTCGAGGCTTCCCGCGGCCTTGGCCTGCTCCGCGAGGGCGGCCGCGTCCTTCCTGTACTGCTCCGGGGACTCGTCCAGAGCCTGGATGTAGGCCGAGAAGACGGCCTCCTGCTCGCCCTCGGGCAGGCCCTGCAGGATCTGGTCGAACACGGAGCACACGCCCAGCGCCTGGATCGGCGTGTACTTGTACGAGGCGTTGTGGCGGAACAGGTGCTGCTGGACGAGGAGCTCCAGAACGACGGTGGAGTACAGCGACGGCAGCGGCCTGGTGAAGTTGCTCATGAACTTGGCCTTGGTGTCGGCGACGGTGGGCACGCCCGCAGCGGCAGAGACGGCCAGGGTCCTCGCGGCGCGCGGGGCCGACACGGCCGCCACGCGACGGAGCGGCTGCTGGACAGCCACAGTCCTGCAAGGGAGCGGAGGAGCGGAGGAGCGGAGGAGCGGAGGAGCGGAGGGTGTGTGAGAACCAGTCGAGTTCGAGTTCGAGTTGCTGGCAGCGGGTCGCTAGCGCGATGGGACGCCACCCCGTTTCCGCGACCGCATTGCCCTTTGCGCTGGCATCTTTGTGGCCAAATATCGGTTGTATCGACGACTATGGCCACGGGGCTCGTCCAACGTGGCCAGAGAGACGGCGAGAGGCGCTCTTATAGTAGTCGAATCAGGGAAAATCCACCACGTCGCGCAAAACGCACCTGGCTGTGACCGCGGACTTCATGTTCATTGATGCAAACATGATGTGCAGGAACGGTGCGATGAAATGAAAGAATGCGCTGCGGGCTTGACGTCCACGGGGGGTGTTCTCCCTCCCTGGGATGAACCTCGGCCGAGAGAGAGAACCCATATCATGTGTCTGTTCAATTCGTGAATGAACCAACCAACAATACGACGACGCGACCTTCCTAATCCTTCCTAGTCCTTCCTAGTCCTTCCTAGTTCTTGCCCGCGCCGATGAGGACGCTTCCGCTGGTGAGGGCGCCGCGCGCGCCCATGCCCGGGCCGGCGCCGTCGCCCCCGCCCAGCAAGTCCATCAGGCTCTTCGGCCTGATCTGCTCGATGGACCTGCCGTCGTCGGCGACGGAGATGACCTTCAGCAGGAACTCCTGGCTCATCGACCGGCTCACGATGACGACGTGGTCGTTGGGCTTGAGGATGCCGCTCGCGCTGGCCATGGCGACGGCCTCCTCGAGGAGGCTCTCGCCGCTGGTCGACGACGGGGTGGCCAGGACCGGGACGAGTCCGTAGGTCAGCAACGCCTGGCGAGCGGTGGAAACGCCCTCCAGGCTCCACTTCATGCCGTCCTTCCTGAGGAAGGGCACGACGAGCGTCAGGATGGGCTGGCTCGGGCGGTACTTGGCGACGAGCGAGGCCGTCTTGCCGGTGTGCGTGAGGCACACGATGAGTGCAGCCCCTGTGGCCTCGGCTGTCTTGACCGCTGCGGCCGCGATACTCTCGAGCTTTGCGTTGTGGCTGGCCGAGGACCCCTGCTTGGCCGCGGCCTGGTGCCCGAGGCTGGTCAGGTTGGCCGAGGAGAAGGCAATGTTCAGGTCGGCCTCGCTGCGCACGCCAGACTTGGACCTCTGCAGTCCGAACTTCTGGGACGGGTGCTCCGGGTCGCAAGGCGCGTTGCGGTTCTCCTCGTCGGCGATGCGGATCATGTACTCGCTCTCCATCGCCAGGTGCTCGAAATGGTTCTCGTGGTCGTAGACCGCCTCGGCCTCCCGGCAGATGGCGACGGCCGTCTTGACCGTCTCGACGCCGTACTTGCCCCTGTACGTCTCTGCGCCCAGCAGAATGCCGTCGACGCCGTCCAGAACGGCATTGGCAATGTCGGTGGCCTCGGCACGCGTGGGGCGCGGGATGCCGACCATGGAGTCGCACACCCTCGTGATGATGGCCGGCTTGCCGAGAATGGCCGCCGTGATGGCCATGGCCTTCTGGATCATGGCCATCTTCTCCGGCCTGACGTCCAGTCCGAGGTTCCCCCTGCTGATGATGACGCCGTCGCTGGCGTGCACCAGGCTCCTGAAGTTGAGCAGCGACTGCCGGGTCTCGCACTTGGCCAGCACCCTCACGTTATCCATCTTGATACTCTGCAGGAAGTCCCTGGCCTCCTGGATATCCTCCACCGAACGACAGAAGGACAGCGACACAAAGTCCACCTCGAACTCCTTGGCCAGCGCCTCGATGGCCTGCCTATCAAACACCGTCAGACACGACAGATCGTTCTGCAGGTTGCTCAGCCCCTCCACCGACCTCTCCTGGTGGAAAATCGTGAGCAGCCCGTCCAACACGGCGTCATTCTTGGCCTCACACACCACCTCGGTCGCAGACACGTCCACCACCTCCAGGAACAGCGACGACGACTCGCTCCCCGTCACCAGGTACCTCCCGATGAAGATATTATCCCCGGGCTGACACATGGCCGGAAACTTCGAGTACGTCACCGGAAACACCGAATCGCTGCACTCGGCATTCGGATCCGCCGTGATCGTCACCGTCCCCCCCTGCTGCACGCTCAGCTGCTCGAAGATCCCCGGCCACCCATTCTCGTCCACCCCATACTTACGACGTATCATCAGCTCCCTCCCCAGCGTATCCAGCATCACCGCACACAGCCTTCTCGTCCTCTTCATCGCCTCCTGCAAATTCCTCAGGCTCACCTTATGATACTCGATCGGCGCCCACGTCAGATCGATCCGCGCACACGTCATCCCCGCCTCCAACAGGTCACACAACGCCTCCACAGACTGACACGCCGGCCCAATCGTCGCCACGATCTTCGTCTTGGACAGCATATTGCTCTCAGACTCGTGCAACACCTGGTTCAGGTCACTGTTCTTGAACACATGGTTCTTCGCCGTCGTAATATGCCGACGACCAGACATCCTGATGGCCACCGAGTCTTCTTCTTCTGACGCTGCGATGAAAAAGACTGCACTGCGAGTGAAACGAGCGGGCGAGTGAGCGAGCGAGCGAGCCACGTCTCTGCTGCTGACCCCGTCTCCGTCTCCTCTCGCTGATTCGACCCACCAGCCTCCCGTCGAATCCGCACCGGACACCGCATCTCGCATTGTGCCATCGAGACACAGATGGAAAGACACGGATGGACGACGCCGGGCATGCCACACGGACAGGTGCAGACGACGACGGCAACGCCGCGGACGAATCACAGCATCCGGCGTGCAGTCGAAGCACAAGGAGCACATTGGCGCCGGCGCAGCGTTGTAGAAGACAACAGCATGTATACTCGACAGATACGTACCTCTATGGCGAAACGAATATCAGACTGACGGGCTACTTCCTGGACTCCTCGGACTTGAAGATCGGGAGCTCTCGAGAGGTGGAGCAGACAAAATTTCCCTTCGTGTCTACTCGTCCGCATACCGTCGTTGCGATACCGTCAGACTGACAACAACGCTGTGTGTGTTCGGGGTGCGTTGAGGTCTATACGCCTACGACGGGGGAGCACGCAGGAATTTTCTGTTCCTCGATTTCAAAACACGCTCGACGTGGCGCGTCGTACGTGGCAGGTTTCACGCGGCGATATATCTCGGTGGCGTAGGGAGAACTCGTTCTATTCTTCATCATCTTCATCCTACGAGAGACGATGAGTAACAAGCGTCCTGCTCCGACGGGTGCCCCTGACCTTTCGGGTCTCCAGCCCCCTCCCAACAAGGTCCAGGGCGTGCAGGGTCCGGGCGGGGGTGTGGTGAAGAATCCGACGACCTCTCGTCGTCCGACGATTGTGTATCGGCCGGGTCAGACGTTGGATGCGTTGGTGGAGCATCTGAAGTCCGGGCCGAAGGGGGGGGTGCAGAAGGTGGAGGTGCGTGCGCCTGGGCAGTTTGTGTGTAGTGGGAATCACAAGGTTCGCGGGAGGCAGCTGTGGGGGTGTGATGTGTATACGTCTGATTCGGATTTGGTGGCCGTGTTGATGCATTGTGGGTATCTGCATCATACGATACCGAGTCCGCTGAGGGAGGTGGCGGAGGTGAGGGCGGTGGTGGTGCCCATGCCGGCGCAGGCGACGTATAGGTCGGTGCCTCGGAACTCGATACGGTCGCGGTCGTGGCATTCTGCGGTGCAGGGGTGTTCGTTCAAGGTGGAGAAGGCGTGGGTGGTGACGAGGACGGGGAACAGTTACGATCTGAGTCCGCTGTCGGCGAGTCAGGGGGCGTCGATGGTGGTGCCGACGTTTACGCCTGGGAAGCAGGAGCGGATGATGACGCGTAATGTGGGGCATGGGGGGCGTTCGAAGGCGAGTCAGGAGGTGACGGTGGTGTTTTCGCTGTCGAACGATCCGTGGATCAAGTACTCGCTCCAGGCTGTGAGTGACCACGGGTTGAAGCCGCACGATCGTACGTCGGCGAAGCTCAAGTCGTCGGCGCTGCTGTTGGAGACGTACGGGGCGCGATATGAGCTGGCGAGGCAGGATGCAGACTCGGAGCTGTACGTGCTGTCCAAGTGCAATTCGATCCTGTCGTGCAAGGAGTACAAGGCGGCGGGGGTGCCGCTGCCCAAGGGGATGAAGGAGGTGGTGGCGGCGGACCTGCAGTGGGAGGAGATTGGGTTTTCGAACGCGGGGGTGGCCGTGCGCGACCACAGCCTGCCCATCATGCGGCTCCAGTTTGTCTCGAAAGAGTAGGAGAGTCGGTGAAGGAGTAGTGTGATGGCGTCTGTAACGATGACGACGATGACGACGATGACGACGATGACGATCCCTCTGTATCTTACCACCATGCACATCACCACCACCACGACGACAACAACAAAATCATCAATTATCTACTGTCCCAAAGTCTGCGGCATTTTGGCGACCATGCCAATCACGTTGTTCTCGAACGGGTTGCTGAGGTGCGTGGTCAGGGCCTCGACGGGTCCCTCGCGGGTGACCAGAGCAGCAGTAGCGAATCCCATGAAGGCAACCATGGCAAGACGTCCGTTCTTGACCTCCTTGACGGCCATGTCCGCGCTGGCCATGCCCGCCGGGTCAAAGGGGAAGGCGTTGACGAATCCAGAGACGCCAGAGTCCTTCCATCCCTGGTACCTCTTCAGCTCCAGGAATCCCATGATGAGCGCCTCGAGGGCGATCAGCGCGTTGTTCGGCATCCAGTACTCTCCGGCGCCGGCCTCAAACCACTTGCCCTTTCCGAGGACGTCGGTGAACAGGATTCCGGCGCAGGCGGCCATGGCCCAGCGTCCGTTCATCTTCTCGGCCTCAGAGTACCACTTCAGGCGCTCCGGGTCGCTTCCCAGACCGAGCGGGTCGAAGCCAAAGTCTCCAGGAGCCTTTCCGTCGAGGTGGGCCGGGGACTTGGCGCCGGGCAGCCACTTCGCGTCGACGGCGGCCTGGACGCGCACCGAGGTCCTGCCAGCCTTGGCGGCCACGCGGTTGGCGAAAGTCGTGCGGAGGGAGACGGTCTGCGGGCGGGCGGGGGGCGATCGGGTGAGCGAGAGAGCGAGAGAGCGAGGGTGACAGGCTGGAGAATTTTCCGAACGTTGACCGAACAGGCGCCGATGAAGCCGATGGCGCCCTTCGGCCACCGGATTCCGATCGGTTCGTCGGTAGACGGGGCGGCCGCGAGGCCTCGATCCTGCGTCCAACGGCGGGCGCGTCATCGAGGAGAATCGATGAGGGAGAGAATCGTAACCCGAAAATTCCGCCGCTCGTGGCGCTGTCGGCCCATCGGCGGCTGTATATGTGGTCTATGGTACTGGGATCACGTACCTGCATTGTGTGTAGCGTTTTATTACTCGCTGAGGAATGATGCAGTCTCGATTAGAGGCGATTCGCCAAATCCAATCCACCGCGCCCCAACCATCGAGGCCTCTCTAGCACACCGGCTTTCTGCAGAAAGTCAGGTAGCCGGTGTGACCACGAGTTTTATACTCGGGCCGGCTGATGACCGACGACCCGGCGCCGCCCCTGCCCCCCTCGCACCCCTCGCCGCCGTCCTTCCGCTTCTTCGTGCCGTCCCTCGCGCCGTCCTTCCCGTTGGTTTCCCGCACGCCGTCCAGCTTCTCGTAGAGTGTATCAATCACGGACAGTTCTATCTCCTTGACCAGGAGGTGCTCGCGCGTGAGAATCTCGACCGTCTCGAAGCCGTAAAACCCGAGCTCGTTGAGCTCCTCCAGCGTCCGCTGCACCTGCTCGATGCAGGGAGAAAAACTGCACAACATGCGGTCCGGCTTGAGGCACGCGTGAGCCGACGCCACGGCGAGCCACGGCGACGGCAGGTCCAGGAAGACGGCGTCCGCCCGGCCGTGAAACTCCTCCGGAAACCCGTCGGCCTGCGTGTCCCGCGTCGACACCTCGACGATGTGATCGATCTTATGTCTCGCAAAGTCCTCCTCCGCCTTGGCCGCCCGCTCCGCGTGGTATTCGAACGTGTAGACCTTGCCCGTCGGGTGCACGGCGCGGGCCAGCGACGTTGATAGCGAGCCCGAGCCGGTGCCCGTCTCCAGGACGACGCACCCCGGCTTGAGCTCCAGCTTCATCAGGATCATCGAAATGTCCGGCAAGTACAGGATCTGCGTCCGGTGCGTCAGGACTTGCGTCCACAACTCGGGCGTCGGCCTGACGACGAGAATGTCCTTCCCTTGGGCGTTCATGATCCGCGTGCCCCACTCCTTGCCGATCCAGTCCCGCATCTTGAACAGCCCGCTGCGGTTCTGAAAGGTCCCTCCCTGCGTCACGGAGACCATCCTGAGCGGTGTGTGTTTCTCGACCACGACGACGAGGTCGCCCTCCTGCACTGTCGTCGAGGTGGACGTCGAGGCGGACGGACCGTTTTCGTCGCCCCTGCCCGACGACGGGGAAACCAGCATGTATGGGACGTGTCTGTGTGTACCCTGCGTCCGTGTCTGTGTCTTATTTGTATTTGTTTCGGTGCCCAAACGTGCATGCTGTTTTCCCAGCTCTTCAGTATTTTTCTCTTCAGCCCTTCGCCGCCACCATGTTGACACAAGCGGCGGCTGTGATTCTCTTCAATCCGCAAGCCGTGCCGATGGCGGCGATGATCGCCGCCCAGCTCAACGGCGCGGCGGTGCGATTCGAGGCCAGCAGCGACGTTCCGAGCGTCCGGGTCGCCTGTGAAGCCACGGGCGAGGAGCTCGACGGCATGGCGTCCGCGCTGCGCTACGTGGCCCGCTCTGGGAAGGCCCTGTACGGATCGACGGCGCTGGAGGCGTGCCAGATCGACTCGCTGCTGGACTTTATCGAGACGCAGTTCGTGCCCGGTCCGGGTTTCGAGGCCGCGAGCGCGGCGCTCAACGCGTATCTGTCGTCGCGGACGTACCTTGCCGGCCGCGAGATCTCGATCGCCGACCTGGCCGCGTGGCAGAAGCTCGTGTCCAACTCGCAGTCTCGCCGCGCGAGGAGCGTCAACAAGCACCTGGACAGGTGGTGCAAGAACATCGAGATCGTCCCCAGCGTGGCCGAGACGTTCAACACATACGCGGATGCCAAGTCAAAGAAGGGCAAGACGGCGCACGAGAAGTCGAAGAACGTCAAGGGCGACGCTGGCGATCCGTTCGCCATCGCGCTGCCCAACGCCGTCGACGGCAAGGTCGTGACCAGGTTCCCGCCCGAGCCGTCGGGCTACCTGCATATCGGACACGCCAAGGCGGCGCTCCTGAACCAAGAGATCGCGAGCCGGTACCACGGCAGGCTGCTGATGCGCTTTGATGACACCAACCCGACCAAGGAGAAGCACGAGTATGTCGACTCCATCATCGCCGACACCAAGAAGCTCGGCCTCAAGACCGAGGAGATTACCTACACGTCGGACTACATTCCCCTGATCGAGGACCTGGCCGAGCGTATGATCAAGGCCGGCATGCTCTACGCGGACGACACCCCGGTCGAGCAGATGCGCGAGGAGCGCATGCACGGCGTCGAGTCGCAGCGCCGGAACCGGTCCGTGGAGGAGAACATGGCCATCTGGGAGCAGATGAAGGCCGGAACGGAGGAGGGATTCAAGAACTGTCTCCGGGTGAAGATGGACATGTCCAACCCGAACAAGGCGCTCCGCGACCCGGTCTGCTACCGGTGCAACGCGACGCCCCACCAGCGCCACGGCGAAAAATACAAGGCGTATCCGACCTACGACTTTGCCTGTCCGTTCGTTGACTCGTACGAGGGCGTCACCCACGCCCTGCGTACCAGCGAGTACAAGGACAGGGAGGAGCAGTTCTACAGGATGCTCAAGTTCCAGCAGCAGGTCTGGCCCGAGCTCCCCGACGTCGTCATCTGGGATTATGCGCGCCTTTCGTTCATGTTCACGGTGCTCTCCAAGAGGAAGCTCACCTGGTTCGTCGAGGAGGGCATCGTCACGGGCTGGGACGATCCGCGCATGCCGACCGTCCAGGGCGTCTTGCGCCGCGGCATGCAGGTACCCGCCCTTCGCGAGTTCATGCTGATGCAGGGCGCATCGAAGAACGTCACCTACCAGTCGTGGGACAAGATTTGGACCATGAACAAGAAGGTCATCGACCCGGTGTGCCCCAGGCACACCGGCGTCGAGGTCGAGGACGTGGTCCGCGTCACGATCGCGGGCGTCGTCGACGAGACCGTCGAGGTCCCCAAGCACGTCAAGAACCCCGACGTGGGCATGAAGCAGCAGATCCGCACCGGCACGGCCATCATCGACCAGGCCGACGCCGCGCTGCTCGAGGACGGCATGGAGATCACCCTCATGGCCTGGGGGAACGTCATCGTCGACAAGGTGCACAGGAACGCCGACGGATCCAAGGTCGAGCGCGTCGACGCCACCTTGCACCTGGAGGGCGACTTCAAGAAGACCAAGCTCAAGGTCACCTGGCTCGCCGACACGGACAAGAACGTCCCCGTCACGCTCAAGCACTACGGCTTCCTGCTCACGAAGACCAAGCTGGAGGAGGACGAGGTGTTTGAGGACTACGTCAACCGCAACTCGGAGAAGATCATCAAGACTGTCGGCGACCTCAACATGCGGGACCTGCGCAAGGGTGACGTCATCCAGCTCGAACGACGCGGGTACTACATCGTCGACAGCGAGGCGTCGTCGCCGGAGGGCCTGGTGCTCTTGGACATCCCGGACGGCAAGATGAAGACGATGGTCATGTAGGCTGCTGTGTTGTTGTTGTTTTAACCCCGAATGAACGGGCAGACGCGACCGCTTCTTCTCTTCCTCTTCCCTATCGCTTCGTGGGCCGTCATTCACCAATCATCGTCGTTGGTTCAGCCGTCCAGATCTATCCATCTACCTATCCACAAGACGACAAGAGGCACACAGGCCCGCGCGTATTCAAAGAGAGAGAGAGAGACGAATTCGTCAGCGCGTCCACCATGCAGCAGCACGTGGCTCGCGCCCGGAGCTTCCATGCGTACACCAGGCAGCGCGCGGCTCGTCCGGTCGTCGGTACCAAGACCGCACCCGCGAGGACTGCTCCCAGTCTGAGGGCCACGGGTCACGTCGTGCAGCGCGGCAGGAGCGTGGGTGGGCGGGCGACGCCAGAAGGCGACGACAAACAGGTGGACGCCGAGATGGAAGCGCTGGACGAGGATGAGTACAGAGAAATCTTCGACCCGTCAAACCAGGTCCCCGGAAGTTACCGGGACGCGATGTCGTCCAAGACGGAGCTTGGGAACGCTGTGCGGGAGGCGTGCGACGAGCTGGACGCGCTGCGGGGTCTGGAGACGGACGTCATCCAGCAGGCTGAGGAGTTGCTCAAGGGCATCGGCATGAAGGGAAGCCTCTTCGATGTGGGGGAGGAAAAGACAAACGAGGACAAGTAAGCAAGCATCTGTGACAAGGTTCGTCGTCTGTTGAACACAACTCGCGGCTTTCAAATTCAAAATCCCGAACGATTGCGGTCGTCGCGCGCTCAGAGGTATCCATCTGTATCGATGCGGCAGATGTCGATCATCAGGCGCCTCCAGTCGCTGCCGTTGGCGCGCAAACTCAACACACGCGGCATCCCCAACACCCGGGTCGCGTCGACCACCTCGCTGGCGTACGATGGGAGCCGGATGGTGCTGACCGACGCGATGGCCCTCCTGTACAGAAGCCACTTTGCGTTCAGCCACGATCACAGGCTGCGGACGACCGGGAACAGGTGGGTAGTGGGTGGTGGTCGCCCTGACACGCTGACGCTCGCTCACTCGCTCACTCGCTCACTCGGTGCTCATCGCCGTCTCCACTCCACCCGCCAGGGACACGACGGTCGAGTTTGGGTTCCTGTCGACCGTCCTGTCGCTGCTCGAGCTCTCCCCACATCCGACGCATTTTGCCGTCGTCTTTGATGCGTCTGGAAAGACGTTCCGACATGAGCTGTACCGGGGGTACAAGGGCCAGCGACCGCCGGCGCCAGAGGAGGTCGTCAACGCGGTTCCCGTCGTCCAGGAACTCTTGCGTGCCATGGAAATCACAGAGGTCCGCGTGCCGGGCGTGGAAGCCGACGATATCATCGGCACGCTGGCGGGGCGGGCGATCGATGAGGGCATGGCCGTGGCGGTTGCCAGCCCCGACAAAGACTTTTTCCAGCTGTTGCGACCCGGATTGATTCTGTTGCGGCCGCCCAAGAAGAACAGAGAGGACGTGAACAGGTACTCGCTCGTGCCGTACAGCGAGGACGATTTTGCAATCGAGTGGGACGGGCTGCGGCCCGATCAGTTCGTCGACGTGCTCTCGTTGATGGGAGACTCGAGCGATAACGTGCCCGGCGTCCCCGGGATCGGTCCCAAGATGGTGCGCATGGTGCCCTCGTCCGCCGGTGGCTCGTCCCATCACCAACTAACTCGCTCGCTCGTTCCGTCTTTTTTTCACCGCCAGGCCATAAAGCTAATGCACCAGTTCGGAACCCTCGAAGAAGTCTTGCGGCGTGCCGACGAGGCCCAACCGAAGCGGGCCGCTACCGCGCTCGCGACGGAGGACGCCCTGGCCGCCGCCCGGCTCAGCAAGCAGCTCGTCGAGCTGCGGACGGACGTGGACGTGCCCAGCACCAACGTGGCGCTCGACACGATGCGCCTGCGTGTGCCGGCAGACGGCGGACGGGCGGCGTTTGAGATGCTGGCCGAGCTGGAGTTTGAGAGTCACGCAAGAAGACTCAAGGCCCTCTGGTCGTTGGCGGCGACGCCGGGTCGATGAGCGACGAGCGATGAACGATACATGTACACCTATTTCAAGCGTTTCCTTTACAATCTCTCCTGACGAAATCCAAAAAAATGTCCTCCTGCTTACCACGGGATCGGCCTGAACTCCTCGTCGTTGTCTCCGAGCGCCTTCTTGGCCTCGAGGATCACCGGGGTGATACCGAGCACCATGCAGGCGACCGTGGCCTCCGGGCCGACAGCGCTGGTGAAGATGTTGTTGTGACCCGGGTCCTCCAGGTGGAGCTTGAGGCACTCGATCGGTCCCATGCCCCTGACGGCAGCCTGGGAGGCAAATCCAAGGAAGGCAACCATCGCAAGACGGGCGTTCTTCACCTCCTTCAGCTTCTTCTCATCGGAAGCCATGCCCATCGGGTCGAACGGGTGCATTCCAAAGGCACCGGACGTTCCGGTCTTCTCCCATCCCTTGACGCGCATGGCCTCGAGGACGGCCATGACCGGAATCTCAACCGCGAGCTGCGTCTTCGTGTCCAGGGAGTACTCCTTGGCACCAGCGGTCCACCAGTCTCCAGCACCCACAAGGTCGGTGAACAGGATTCCGGCGACGGCCATCATGGCCCAGCGTCCGTTGGTCAGCTCGGCCTCGGCGTAGTACGGCAGGACCTCCTTGTTGGTTCCGAGCCTCAGCGGGTCGAAGCCGTAGTCTCCGGCCATGGATCCGTCGAGGTGGGCCGGGGCGGCGGCACCCGGGTACCTGCCAAGGGAAGAAAGGGAAAGGGGCGGGGTGTGAGAGTGCCAGAGAGAGATTGCAATCCTCGTCGCAGGGAGCGCTCCGACCGCCATCGCCCCCGGTCGCGCCGTATTCACAGAGTCTGTCGCCTTCGCATGGATTGGTGACACGTACCACGTGGGACGAGCGGCGTGGATCCTGGTAGAGCCCCTCACATTCGAGACCGAGGTCTTCGCGGTGAACGACGAAGTTGTGCGCAGCGTCTGCATCATCGTGGTGTCCTGTTTGTAAGATCTAGGAATCAAGAGTCTGAAATAGTCTGGGCGCGTGTGTGGAGCCGAGGAAAGCCAAAGGGCGATTTCGCGCGTCGCGATTCGCGCCCCGAATCCGAAAACGGAAGGATAAGTGCTTGGTGGGTAGGCCGGACCGTCACCGGGTGACGGTCTGCTCGGGTCTTGGCCGGCTCTCCAAGGGTGCACAGGGACGGTTTGCGTCGGAGGGTGCGCGAGCGGGCGGGGGAGGTGACAGGGGCTGGCGGCGGGGAGCGCAACGGCATCGGTGACGGGCCGACAGTCGCCGTCGCCGTCGCCGACGACGACGACGACGACGACGCCAGAGGTCGCGGCGCCCGGCAGTCTCGACGACCTCGTGGCGCTCAGCACGGTCGCTCCGCAGTCCTGCCGACTCTTCCGCGACCAGCACCACAAGTCAGCACGACCTCTTGTTGCTTTTCTTCGGCGAGCTGCGCCGCGTGACGACGAGAATTCAATTTTTGTCGGACGCCCACAGCCAACAACCACCACTCGATGGCGCATGGAGAGCCTCGAGCTCAAGCTGCGACATAGCGGCAAGCGGTAGCACGCGCGAGTTCCTGAGAGGATGTTGCCCTGCTCGACGACGAAATGGTCGTCGGGCACGCTGCCCCGTCCCACTCCGAGCGTCTCTGTGCGGACGGTGAAACCGCCGGCTTGCACCCGAGCCGCGCCACGCCCGACCTCATCGTCGTCCTCGTCGTCGTCCTCGTCCTCCCCATCCCCCTCTTCCTCGTCCCCGCTGCCGTTCCCAAAGGAAAAGGGAGGAAAAGGGAGAAGACCGGGGCCCCCGCCGACGAGCCGACAGGGGAAGATCATCCACCACCTGGTAGAGCTCGAGGGTTTCGATGAGTCCTTCCTCGAGGAGCAGCCGGTGAACACGCTGAACTTCTGTATCAGGATCCTGGGAAAGTACCGGAGGCCGGACCTTAGCGAGCAGCTGTTTCACTGGATGCGACTCAAGGGCATCGCGAACGAGCATTCGCTGATCAAGCTCTTCGAAGGGCTGGAGGAGGCGCGATGCCCGCCGAGCCGGGCGGTCAGGGCGTGGCGCAACGTGTCAAGGATGCAGTGCCCGTTCACGCCGTCGGAGAAGAGCACGGCCTCCCTACTGAAGACGTTCAGGCCTTCCAAAGACCTCCGTGGGGCCTCACGTATTCTGAGAGAGGTCAAGCTGAGAAAGCTGCCCCTGAACGAGTACGGATACAACACGGTGATCCGGATCGCGGCCGACCTGGGCGATGTGGACACGGCGTTCGCGCTCGAAGAGGAGCTCCGGACCAGCGAGCTCGGCAGCGACGTGCGCACGTACTCGTCGCTGATGCACGCGATCGTCGCGAGCCAGAAATGGTCGATGACGAGGCACGTCGAGGTGCTGCTCCGGTCGGCGGGCCTGAGGCCCGACGCGACGCTGTGCCTGCAGCTCATTTCGGGGTACGCGCGCTGTGGGTGGCCCGCCGGCGCGGAAGCCGTCATGGACGAGCTCATGGAGGACTACGGAAAGACGCAACAAATGAAACAAAAGCCGAACCGGAGCCACTGGAACGCGCTGCTGTACGCGTACGCCACGGCGAGGCAGTACAACGGTTGCCTAATGGCGTACCAGCGGATGGTGAACCAAGTCGGGATCCGACCCGATGGATATACGATGGTGGCGCTCCTCAAGGCTGGAAAACGCTCGCAGGCGGGCCGCACGGCCGTGTCGTTCGTGCTGAGCGAGGTCGAGAAGCACAAGGTCGAGATGAGCGTCGAGCTGGCCTCGTCGGCGATCGCCTGCTGTCGCATCACGCCGTACGTGTCGCAAGAAGAGGCCGACAAGAGCCGACATTTGGCCAACGACGTGTGGTCTCTCATGCAAGCGGCCAACGTCAAGCCGAACCGCATCGCGTACAACACGCTGCTGGCGGCCAGGGCCGACGCGGGCGACACGACGGGCGTGCAGGAACTCTACGACGCCCTCGAGGAAGACGACACCGTCATCCCGGATCGTTCGACGTTCTCCACGATGATGCGTGCCTTCGAGAACAACGACTTTCCCGCCTACGAGCGGTACGCGGACTTAGCGAGCACCTGGACGACGCTGCACGGCGACGACACACAATGAACCTTTCCTTGATTGCAATCAATTGATTCGGAATCGAACATGTAATAAAATTGAGCCGTATTCATGAGGTTAGTCTTCGCCGCCGTCACCATTCTCGTCACCGTTCTCCTCGTTGCTGGGCAGCCTCTTGCGCGACGCGCGAATCTTCCCGCGGTTGCCCTCCTCCACGTCGAGGATGATCACGTCGACCAGATCACCCTCCTTGCAGACGTCGGAGATGTTTTCGGTCCTCTCCGTGTCCCACTCGCTCACGTGCAAAAGCGCATCGCGGCCCTTGGCGACCTGCACAAATGCCCCGTACGCGACGACAGACTTGACGAGCGCGCCGCGCAACACGGCCCCGGGCACCAGCTCCTCCTTGGTGAGGACGTTTGCGCCGCTGTCGGCCTCGGAAGACTCGACATCGGATCCCTCGGGGGGCTTGACGCCATCCAGCTCGAGCACCGCCTTGCGACTGAGTTTCACCTTGCCGCCGGCGAGCTCGAGCACCATCACGTCGACGGTGTCGCCGACCGCGACCACGTCAGATATTGCGGCGGTGCGGCCGTAATCCCATTCGGAGACGTGCAGCAACCCGTCCTTCTTGGGTGCCAGCTCAACAAACGCTCCGAAGTTGGTCACCTGCACGACCTTTGCGTTCCGGTAGACGCGGCCGGGCTCGGGGTCGGTGATCAGGTTGAGGATCACCTCGCGAGCGAGCTCCAGGGACGCGTCGTCCGGCCCCTTGAGCTGCAGCTCGCCGTCCTGGTTCACGTTGAGTTCCACGTTGGTTTCCTCCTGGATGGCCCTCGCCGTCCGGCCGCCGGCCCCGATGACCGTGCCAATTTTGTCGACCGGGATGCTCATGAACGCGATCCGCGGCGAGTACGGAGACAGCTCCGTCCTCGGGGGCGGGCTGCACTTCCGCATCTCGTCGAGGATGTGCTTCCGCCCCTCCTTGGCCTGCGCCAGGGCCTTTGCCATGATCTCGAGCGTGATACCTGGCGAGCGTTGGCGATGTCGTCGAGTGAGATGTGATTTGAGTTGTGATGGTGATGTCCAAGAGGCAACCAAGGGAACGCATCCATGAAAAGGAAGTCTCCCTTACGATATCCCCTCGTCCCGCGCGAACGGGTCGCTCTAGCCCCCTTTGCATTCGAGTCGTGATCATCCGCACAAAGCGTCACGCCCCGCCAAGGAAGAAAGGCAATGCGAATCGAATAGTTTGGTACAAGCACGGACCCTCGACCTTGATGTCCATCTGGAACGCCGTCACGCCGTTGTCGTCGCCGGCCACCTTGAAGTCCATGTCTCCCAGGGCGTCCTCGCTCCCGAGGATGTCAGTGAGGACGACAAAAGACCCATCTGGCTCGAGAATCAGGCCCATCGCAACGCCAGCGACCATCCGGTCGATCGGCACGCCCGCGTCGAGCATCGACAAGCAGCCGCCTGAGAGAGAGAGGTACGTGGTGCGTGGTGAGTGGCGAATGGTGAGTGGCGAATGGTGCGTGGTCTTCTTGGGGATGTGCGGCGGAATGCAGTCCGGGCAGCATCCGCCACCATCACAATGGCGAGAAAATACCTACCGCATACCGATGCCATGGACGACGACCCGTTGGACTCGGTGATCGTGCTCTCGACCCGGATGGTGTAGGGGAACTTGCTCTCGTCCGGTACAATCGGGACGAGCGCGCGCTCGGCGAGGTTGCCGTGACCTGTCGTCGCGAGCGCGGGAGTTTGTGAGAGCAGCGAGGGCAGGCGGGAGCTGCCGGTGTTTGCCCGGGACTGGTGGGGGGTCGTCCGCCGTCCGTCATACGCAAATCATGAATCGCGAATCGCGAATCGCCACGCACCGATCTCGCGTCTGCCGGGGGCGCCGACGCGGCCCGTCTCGCCCACCGACGAGGGCGGGAAAAAGTACTGCAGATAAAACCGCCGCTCCTCGTCCTGCTCGGACGACATGGAATCTACCCGCTGCGCAGACTCCTTGCATCCCAACGTGGTCACCGCGATGGCCTGCGTCTCTCCCCTGGTGAACAGAGCAGACCCGTGCGTCCTGGGCAGCATGCCCGCCCGGCTCCAGATGGGCCGAACGTCGCTGATACCCCGGCCGTCGGCACGATACCCCTCACGCAGCACCAAATTCCTCATAATGCGCGACTCGACGCGCTTTAGGGCCATGGAGACGGTCGTCGCGTCGTACTTGCCCGGCGCAGTCTCCGCGGTCTCGTCCTCCGCCAGGATGAGCGCCTCCTTGACCTTCTCCTTGATAATCGCCACGGCCTCGCCCCGCTCCTTCTTCAAAGAAATACTCCTGTACGCATCCTCAATCTCCGCCCCGATCTGCTCGGTGATGCGCTCGTCGAGACCAGCCGGAGGAACCTTCAGGTCCTCCGTACGCTTCTCCTTCCCGAGACCGGCAGCCCACACCTCGATGGCCTCGCACTGCTTCGCAATCGCCTCCTGCCCGAGTCTCACAGCCTGCAGAGGTATTTCGTTCGTGATTTAGTATCGTATCGGAGTGAGCCGCAACCGACATTGACCATCAAGGGTGGCGTCGACCATCAAACATCGTCGTCGTCGTCGTCGTCGTCGTCGTCGTCGTCGTCGTCGTCGTGCCTCAGATACCGTCCTAAGTATGGTATCATTCTGCTTCCCGTTGAGAAATCTTGAGTGGGAAACCTCTAATATTCGATTAGAGTTGACATCACCGGCACCGACGAACCGACGCCTCCTCCTCCTCCTCACCACCACCACCACCACCAGCGAACCACGTACCTCGAGCATCTCCTCCTCCGACAAGAAATCACAAAACCCCTCGATCATCAACACGGCATCCTTCGTCCCCGCAATCACCATATCCAACTCTCCCCCCTCCATCTCCTCCACCGTCGGATTCACAATAAACCCCCCTCCCCCCTTCACCCTCCCCACCCGCACCCCAGCCACCACATTATTCATCGGCACGTCCGACAACGCCAACGCCGCCCCCGCCGCTGTTATCGCCAGCGGCTCCGGACTATGCACGAAATCATACGACAGCACCCACTGCAGCACCTGCACACTATGCGGCCACCCCCCCCTGATCATCGGCCGCAACGGACGATCCACCAACCTCGACACCAACACCTCATTCTCCTTTTGCTTCGAATCCCGCTTGAAAAACGACCCACTCGTCCTCCCGGCCGCACTAAACCGCTCCGTGTAATTTATCTGCAGCGGCGCAAAGCTCCCATCAGACGCAAAATCACAATCAGAACACGCCGTCGTATACAACACCGTGTCCCCGTCCGTAACAATCACCGCGCCCGAAGCCTGCCTGCCGACCTCGCCGGTCTCGATCGTGATGCTCCGGTTGCCGTACGGCAGGGTGAGACTGGTCGGTGTCGGTGCCGATGCCGCCGCCGACGACGACTGGGCCGTGATGCCGAGACGACGCCGAGAGAGAGAGAGACGACGCCGAGGAAGACCCGATACCGATACCGATACCGATACTGATGACGACAGAGACAGAGACAGACACGGTACGAGGAATGGAGACGACCCGATACCCCCCACGCGTCCCCCCGGAGGAATCAGAGCCATTCTCGGACGCGAGGCATGCGCGCACCCTCTCCTCCACGATGTCCACGGATCACTCCGGGCGGTAGACGGAGACGGAGACGGAGACCATGGTGTAGGTGACATCATCCGTGATACTGACAATGGGACATGCATTGTGAATTGAAAAGTGGCTGACCTTGCAGTTCCGAGAACTTCAGCCCTGCCCTTCTTCTCGGGTACGTACGTACGTACGTACGTATTGTCGTATGGTCACAGTCGTATGGTCACAGTCACAGCCACAGTCACACCCGTCAGTCGCGTCAGTCGCGTCAGTCGCGTGTGTGGCTGGGGGGTGAGAGAGAGAGAGAGAGACGGGGTGGGGGGTGGGTACCTCTTGGTCACCAGGCGCGGACACACGAGGAAGATACACGTAGTACCTTTGTCTTCGTCGTCGTCGTCGTCGTCGTCGTCGTCGTCGTCGTCACATACACACGGGTATCATCGGCTCGACTCGTTGGTTTGGTGTGGGACGGAGGCAGAGGCGTTGGCAGCGGGGAGTCCGGTGGAGCGGTTGACACCGCCATGGAAGGTCATGTTGCTGTCTGACGGGAGTGTGACGAGGCATTTGCAGTTGTTGTTTGGGAGGGATCGCGGGGTGGTGGTCGACGTGGTGGAGATGGGGGAGGTGGGCGCGGGGTGGGAGGGGGAGGGGCCGTGGACATGTCCGATTCCTGGGATTGGGGAGGGGGCGGGGTGGGGGGCGGTGAGGAGGCAGGTGGGTGTCGTTGTCTCGTTTCGTTGCTGTTGTCGTTGTGGCGTTGTGATGTTGTATAGTCACTCGCTTACTCACTTGTTTCTTCTCTTTCTAGGTGTTTTTGAGGGAGGAGGGGTCGTCGGGGGAGGAAGCGAGGTCGGGGCCTTTTGTGTATGCGGTGTCGTGGTGGCGGAAGGATGCGGTGGATGAGTATTTGCGGGATCCTTCCTTGCCGATTTGGAAGTCTTTGCAGCGGGAGCGGAGGGAGCTGTATCGGGAGATTGTGGATGTGCAGCTTGGGTACTCTGCGGCGTTGCAGGAGGCGTTTGGGGGTGGGGTGGGGGATCCGATGTGGGCCAGGACGGTGGGTTTTGATGTCGGTGTTGGTGTCGGTGTCGGTGTCGATGGCGTTTGTGTTGTGGCGACTCGATGCTCACTCGTGCGGCGCGCTCGTGATTGGCAGTATGTCTTCTGGCACGATGACAAGCCGCTGACGGTTATCCATGAGATCTTCTCGAATCGGCTGGATCGGTACCTGGGGCCTACGAGCAGTGAGGACGAGGACGAGGACGAGGACTGAAGAAGGGGGCTTCTTCCAGGAAGCTACGTGCGTGGTGGGAAAAGGTACCCATTCAATTCATTCTTCCAGTCGCCATACACCTCGAGTCGTCGTTACTGAATGACTGACAATAAATGAACGCGAAGATCCATCCTTGAGTCGCAAGAAGTGAACGCTCCACCCACGCGTTTCCTCCCTCGCCTTCAAAATGCGTCTCCCCTCCACCTCAGTCAGACGTCTCCTCCTCGTCCTCCTCGTGGCGGTCCTCTGCTTGACCGTCGCGGTGGATGCAAAATCCAAGGACTGCAGGAAGACGAAGAACAAGAAGAAGGGGTGCAGGAAGCCTGGGAAGAAAAAGCCGGCAAAGTCTCCGTCACCGCGGCCCCAGTCCCCACCGCCTTCGCCTTCGTCATCCCCGCCACCGCTGCCTCCGTCGTCCCCCTATCTCATCAGCTATGATGTCGTCAGGACCCGCGACTGGGACCCCGCACTGTTCACCCAGGGCCTCCAGGTTGCGAGGGCGTGTAGCACGTGCCCGAAGCGGGTGTATGCGTCGTCCGGGCTCTTTGGGTCCTCGTATATCAGTTCGATGGACGTCAACACCCTGGAGACGGTCGATAGGACGGATCTGGCAGACGACGAGTTCGGAGAGGGCGTCAGCCTGCTCGACGGGAAGCTGTACCAGGTCACGTTCCAGACGGATGCGCTCAATGTGTACGACGCCCGCTCGCTCGAGCTCGTCGACACCATGAGGCACCCGCGGGCCGACGGATGGGGGCTGACCGACAACGGCCGCGAGCTCATCTTGTCAGACGGGTCTTCCAACCTGGTCTATTTTCGTCCCGACAACCCGTCCCAAGCCACAAGGGAGCTGGAAGTCACGTTCGAGGGCAGTCCAGTGCGCAATTTGAACGAACTCGAATACCGTGACGGGTACATCTACGCCAACGTGTGGAAACGGCCGTGCATCGCCAAGATCGACGCAGCGACCGGGGACGTCGTGGGATGGCTGGATGGGTCTCGACTCAAGGCTGCGGCCGTCGACCCCGGACGGTCACCGTCGCCGCCCTACGCGACGTTCGACCATCCGATCAACGGGGTCGCGTGGGACGGTGACCGGATGTGGGTCACGGGCAAGTATTGGACCAAGGTGTTTGAGGTGAAAGAGACGGGGGCGACGCGCATAGAGGACGTCGAGTCGGTCAAGAGGCTCTGCTTGCCCGCGTGATGATGATGCGTGTAACGTGTAACGTGTAACGTGTAACGAATTTCTCGCTTGGAACGGGCCGTCCAGCGTTCCGAGGAGCCGCGCGGTGGCTCGAGCGGCTCCCGAGCACGTTCCCAGGCCGCGGCCCGTTTCCGAGGCCGTCCCTTGGACCTAGGTCGGACGAATTCCCCTCAATTGCCGCGGCCATCGCCGGCCCCGGCCTCTATCATTTCGTTGTTTTTTCCATTTTCTGTTTTCGCCCCCTCTCCGGCTCCGGCTGAAGCCCTGCCTGAGAGAGAAACGCACGTCCGTCAGTGCCGCGAATTTTCATCAGCAGCACCGACTTCGTGTGACTATCCCCCGTGCGCGTCTTCGCACCTCATTGCGACCGAAGTCACGCCAATTGTCGTGCCCGCCCGATGGCTCCTCCGAAAAGCAGCGGAAGCCGCGAATCGGCGAGGAAACATCAGTCGACGCCAACGGCCAATTCGCAGCCACTCGGAGCCCCCTCGGCGCCGCTGACGGCAGTATCGTTGGATCCCAATGACTACTTTTATCCACCGCTGCCTGCGAGCGCGTGGCGACTGCAATTGGAGCAGCAGCAGATGGCTTCGATTCATGGCTCCCGGATGTCTCTTCTCGACGACGGTACGTCCTGGTCGGGACCTCGTGAACACATACAGTCGGTTTTCTTTCCGTTGGCGCGCGAAGGGGACAATTAGCCCAAGCCAGGCCCGGATCGCGCGGAATCGAACCATCCATCTCACGTCTCACACTCACTCGCAACGAACTCCTCGACTCTTCGATTTCCTCCTCCAGACTCGGCCGATCCCGTCGACTCGCTCGCCGACTCGCTAGCCGACCCGTCCAGCAGCTTCGAGTGCTTCGCGTTCGACAGCCTGCCGGAGAAGTCGTCTTCGAAGAGCTCGCAGAAGAGCTCGGCAACGAAGAGCTCGCCCCGGACCACGGCGAGCTCCAAGGCCGGTCTGAGGTCGTCGGCGGGCGCCGTGAAGGCGGACGCCACGCCGGCAGAGACGACCGAGGAAGAAGAGGGCCCTGAGATGCTGGTGACGGCCCCTTCGGGACTCCTGGGTATGATAGACGCCGAGATGGACTTGAAGTCGAACATCGTCGCGATGAAGAGGAAGGCGCTCTCGCTGAGCCTCGACCACGAGGCGACGGCCGCGTGTATCAACAATCGCATGGGTCTGTCGGCGCAGAACCTGGCGAAGAAGGTCGCGGTGGAGCCCTCGAACTCCTGCGACAGCTCCCAGTCGCCGTGCAACGTGACGTTGACGGGCCTGGACATGAACCTCCAGGCCTGCTAGAAAACAAGAAACAAGGAACAAAAAACGAATCGTTACAAAGAACTACACGCAAGTATGACATACATACACCAACAGGATGAGGTCCAACCAATTCACAAGTGAGTTTTTTCTACAATTTTACGTCATTCTCTTTCCTATTACTTCTTCTTCTGGTTCCCTGCCCGAGACCTGGTCACGGCGGGGGTGGTCGCCTTGGTTGCTACCTGTTTGGCTTTTGGTGGCGCTTTCGGTTTCGGTGTCGGCGCCGCCTTTGCCTTCGTCGCCGCCTTTGCTGCTGCAGCAGCTGCTGTTGCCTTATTATTCGCCTTCGTCTTCGCCTTCGCCTTCTTCGCCTTTGGCTCCTCGGCGTCACCGCCGGCACCATCCGCTTCAAACACGTAGTCGATCCCTGCCGCCGTGATCCGCGCCGCGCGCTTCTTGGCCGCGCGACGACCCCGCGCCGCCCGCTTCTTCTCTTCCTCTTCTGTTCGCTCTTTGTTATGCCTGTTTGCCTCGATTTCCCGCCACGGGATGCGCTTGAAGACCCGGTTCGCCCCGTTGAAGACCTCCGGGTGCACGTCGGCCTTTTTCAGCACCTTGACGACCAGTTTCGACCCGAACATGTGGTATCCATCCATCGCCTGTGCTGCGATCGCCGCAACCTCGACGCTCTGAAACTGGAGGAAGGCGTAGCCCTTGCTTTTGGCCGTCTTTTTGGAACGACTGAGTCTCACGTTTGTGACGGTGCCAAACTGTTCGAAGAACCCGCGCATCTGTTTCTCGTAAAACCCGTGGGGCAGGTGACCAAGGTACAGAACGTTCGAGGCACCGTCCTTCGAGGCCTTGATCTCGAACTCTGGGCCGGTCGCGCGACGAGCCACCCGCTTCTTGGTGGACAGAGCTGCAGTTGCATGCACCTTCCCTGCCTTTTTCTTCGCTGCTACCATGGTACACCGGGAGAGGGTAGATAGATACAGCCACTGCTGACTGACTCCTGTGCGCTGTTGTCAGTCAGGATGTCAGGATGACGGCGTAAAGCGGCCTCGACGAGAATGAAGTGTTTATTTTCTCCTCCTCTCTCTCTGTCTCTCTCTCTCTCTCTCTCTCTCTCGATTGAGGACGTCCACGCGCGTAACTGGCGACGACTTGTCCTATCCCTACCACTTCCACATGCGGCAACAACAGCGCGACGACTACCTGGTGAAGTCGCTCGACGGAACCACCCGTACGCTCCGTTACGACTCGGTCGGACGAAGAGGAGGAGGACCTGAGTTCGTTCGATACGTTCAATCCGAGGTCGAGGGTATTGAGAGTGACAGGGAAGAGGTAGATGTTCGGCTGAGCGACGGGCGGCGGGTGAGCGGGTCGTGCGTGCCCGAACCAGGCTGCTCGTTGCATTTGACGCTACGGATATTGGGCGGCAAGGGGGGCTTCGGCAAGGCGATTAAGGACTTGGGGCGCACGTTCCGGGGCGTCTCAGACAAGGGGGACTGTCGCGACGCGCAAGGACGGCGAGTCAGGACGGGCGAGATCGAACTGGAAGCCAAGCGATTGAAGGAGCTGGCGAAGGAGCAGGAGCGTACGAAGGCGGAGGCGGCGCAGCTCAAGCAGGAGGCGCGGGAAGTTCTGCGGGATGCCAAGGAGGGATGCGTGGATGAGGAGGCGGTGCGGCGGGAGCAGAAGCGGGTCGCGAAGGAGACGGCGAGCAGGGTCAAAGACGCGGTGGGGAAGGCGGTGCGGGGGAGGGAGGGGGCAGGTGGAGGTGGAGGTGGAGGTGGAGGTGGAGGTGGAGGTGGAGGTGGAGGGGAAGTGCAAGCGGATGTGGGTGTGCAGCCGGCGAAGAAGAAGGCAAAGCGGTTCTTGGGGGACAGCAGCGAGGAAGACAGCGATGACGAATAAAAACTAGGAGCGCCACCTCGAGGAGTTTTCAAAGGTTCCATTCGCCCATGATGTCACGAGGGACACGTCGATACTGACAACGATATATATATACCCCGTGCGAGGGCAAAGACCGCGGCAATCCCGCCAGACCGTCGTCGTCGATTCCGAGCATCGATGCTCGAACAACCAACGCACCTCAGAGCAGCAGTCTCGAGCCTGAGCGGTCTGTTGTTCGGCTTCGACACGACCCTCATCGCCTGCGCCTTGCCGTCCATCGGAGAGGCGTTCGGGATCGGCTCGTTCAGCCTGGGATCGGTTGTGACCCTCGGTTTACTTGGCGCCGCACTCGGATCCCTCGCAGGAGGTGCCGCTGCCGATCGCGTGGGCCGAGAGCATGTGCTGTTTTTGTGCGACGCTCTATTCTGTAGTGGATCGCTCCTGATGGCGCTCGCCCCGAGCCCCTCGTGGCTACTGTTGGGAAGACTCGTCGTTGGCATGGCCGTCGGGGCCGGGGCGTGCATCGTGCCCGTCTATCTCGCCGAGCTGTTCCGAAACGAGCTCGACGATCGGGGGCGACACGTCGGCTCCAACGTCGTGTACATCACCGGCGGCCAATTCCTCGCGTATCTCGTCGGGATCTCGCTGTACCCACGGTGGCGCATCGTTCTCGCGAGTGGGTGCGTTCCAGCCGTGATCCAAGCACTGCTGTTGCGTTACATCCATGCCGCGCCGTCGGGAGCGACCGAAGCGCGCCAGGACCTGCCAGCGGCGCCGTCGCCGTTGCACGCCGAGTCCGTCTCGCTGTCTGAGATTGCCAAATCGCAGGCCATCAAGACGGGGTGCCTGCTGCAGGCACTGCAGCAGGCGAGCGGGATCAACGTGGTCATGTACGGTGCATTGACTTCGGCCGACAGGCGCTCACGCGCCCTGACTCTCTCACTCGCGCTACGCGCTTCGCTCGTTCGCCAGGTATTTCGCGCCGACTCTGCTCGTGTCCCAAGCAGACAAGGCGGGCCTGACGGACAACACCCGGGCCGTCTTGGTCGCCTCGTTGCTTCCCGTCGTCATCAATGTGGCCGGATCGTGGCTTTCGTTGCGCCTCGTTGACCGGATCGGACGCCGGCCCCTCTTGCTGGGATCGCTCGCCGGCACCATCGTTATGCTGTGCTTGCTGTCCTTGGCGTTCGCATTTGCTGCCGATATCGGGGTCGCCCTGGTTTTCCTCCTATGCCTCTTCGTGGCGTGCTATTCTGTCGGGCTGGGATCCGTGCCGTGGACGTGGACCAGCGAGGTGATGCCAAGTGGTTGCCGGGCGACCGCCAACAGCATCACCACGTCGGCAAACTGGCTCTCGAACGTCGTCGTCGCCGCCGTTGCGACCGTGTTCATCGACCGCCCGGCGATCTCGTTCGCCCTGTTCGCGATCGTGTCTGCCGCAGGGGCGTGTCTGCTGGCGAACGAGAGGGTGTTTCCGGAGACGAGGGGGGTCGAGATCGGTGCGTTCGGAATATCCTGAAACCTCAAACACGTCATTCTCCTCCGGGTCTCGGGTAAATACATATATCGGGTTTCGCTATGGCCACGGCCCAGACGCTCCAAGGGCCGTTGGTCTCTCTTTGACGTTCCTTTCGACCTTTCGAGTCGGGTGAGAAATCAGGTGAGAAATGGACGCTCTCAACGTGCCACCACAGAACCCCGGGTCGTCCAGTGAAGACGAACTCGATCCCGCGCATCACCGCTCCGTGAAGAAGCGGATCGTGAGGGAAATGCGGGGCGATTTCGTCGATCTCACCCTGCTCGATTCTACGCGAGTAGACGACGGAGACCGACTCGTCGCCGACGCCCACGATCGCGAGGATCGCGATCGCGAGGATCGCGATCGTGAGCACGGCGACGACGACGGAGACGACGGAGACGACGGAGACGACGGAGACGACGGAGACGACGGAGACGACGGAGACGACGGCGAACGTCGACGCGAGCGCCATATGGAACACCACACGGAAAGCGTCGGGACGATGAGCAAGAGCAAGGACGCCCGGCCCTCGACGAAGAAGCGGAAGGGCGCGCACCTGAAGAGCCTCGAGTCGCTCTTTTCGAGCATCGAGCTGAACACGGACTACTACAATGCGATCAAAAAGACAGAGTCGCGGTGCGAGCTCGGGGAGGAAGACGCAGACGTCCGTGAGGTCGACAGGGAGGCGTTCGGAGCGGCCCTCGTGGACGTCGAGCAGCTAATACGCGAGCACGCACCGGACGAAGCGAGCCCGGTGAAACTCGCGCTGCTTTCTCTCGCCGTGATCCAGTTTCTGGTCGATATGGGCGCCGTGACGAGCTCAACGGCGACGACAGGTCTGGCGCTCACGCACTCGCTGACGCGTTCCACGTCGCAGACGGTCAATAAGAAGAGCGAGGTCATCGAGAGCAGTCCGTACAAGAAACATCCCCGGCGGAGTACGGATGGCGACAGGCCCGTGCGTTGTCCGAGCCAGCAGCCCAGCAACGATCCCCCCAAGCGGCAACGGAAGTACGAGATGGACGAGGTGTCGTCCAAACCGCTGACCGTCGGCGACGGCCGAGACGAGGCGGACGAGGCGGACGAGGGTGGGATCGGTGTGGCGGAGGAGAATTTGGTGTATGGGTTGAAGCCTGACGACACGCTGCGAGCGAGCCACGACGAGCAGAGTCACGCGTCGTCGAAACGTCACTCGGCAGTGGAGGTCGCCGGACCGGGCGAGGGAGGCCGGGTGAGCGAGACGCATGACGATCGTCGTCGGAAAGTCGGTGGCATCGCCGACGACAGAGACGTCCTCGGCAGCGGCAAAGACGACGCGCGCGAAGAGCTCGAAGGGCTCGACGATTGCGGTGACCGCAACGAGACGAATGACGACAAGAACAACGACGACGACGTCCATAACAACAACAATAACAACGAGGACAAGCCGACGTGGAAGAGCTCCCTGGTGTGCGCCGATACGTCGCTGAGCGAAGTCGCCTCGAGGATTTACGGTCCCCTCTTGGCGTCGTTGCGGGCCTCGGGCCTGCTCGACATCGAAGACGGAACCCAAACGGACGACGAGACGTTCGAGTCGCTCGTGCAATCGTACGCGCTCACGACCGACGAGAGCCAGAATCTCGGCGACACGATATATACAGCTGTCGAGAACGTTTACATCGGGACGTACGATCTTCGAAACGTCAATGTTGCCCAAAAGGCCCTCGCCGTCGTCGCCGAAGCCTTCCATCTGATCATCAAGGAGAAGGGCGCCGGGCTGCACGTTTGCGATGGCGACGACGGGTGATACTTCCATGATACTTCGACGCAGGGATCGACACATTGATAGAACGAGAGTTGCTCGATTCAGAGGGACACTGCAGCCCGGATCCCGGCGAGTGTTCGTTCCCGACATGGCCTGTCGATGATACCATCATTTCATTTGAACAACTCGAATGAAACATGAAACATACGCCACGACCCTACCGGCGCCTGTCGTCGTAGCGTCCGCCGCCCCGATGTGCCCCAGTGTTTTTCGGAGGACTGGGACTCGTATTGACGCCAAATGCGGCCGCGAGACTGTTCAGCGCGCCCAGGTCGAGGGCGACCGGAGCGAGGGCAGGGGCGGCGGCGGGAGGGGGGGCGGGAGGCGCGTTCATCGGCCTGGGATCGCGGACGACGCCGTCGGCGACGCCAAAGGCCGCCGCAAGATTGCTGATGGCGTTCAGATCGAGGCCCATCGGCAACGCCGGCGCAGCTCCTCCTGCCGCAGCAGGGGCTGCTGCGGCCGGGGCGGCGGGCCCGCCCGCCCGCGCGCACGAACCCCCGCTCCTGTCCCTGGGCTTGGGCCTGGCGACCATGCCCTTCGGATGTGTCACGACCACCACGAGCTGGTCCGGGCTCAGAGTCAGCGGCGGTTTTCCCACGCACGCCTGCACGGTCTGGCGATTCCCGGTGTGCCAGCACGTGTTGACGAGCCGGGTGGCAAGGTCTCCCGACGGAATGATGTAAATTTCAATCTCCGGCGTCCGCTTGACGGATCCAGCGCGATCTCGATCCCTGTAGAACGACGCCAACACACTGGAATCCACCACGGTTGTCGCCGCGGGCTTGCCGGAGCAAGGCGACAGCACCCCGACGGTCACCGTCTTTGACCTCGACACGTGGACCTCTTCCAGGAATTTTCCCAATGCGGACAGCGACAGACGCTCCTTGAACTTGAGGTTGTCATTTCCGAGCAGCTCTCCCAGGTCGCCCGCGCCCGCAAGGCCGCTCGCCCGCATCGAGCTCCCGCCCGTTGCCGCGACCGAGACCGTGCCCTCCCAGACGCGCTCTCCCAGAGAACTGGGATCCGCGTTCCCCATGAGCATCAATCGAAGCTTGTCATCGCACTTCACATCCGGAACCGAGACTGCCGGCGCGGCCGTCGGCGGGTCCAGCGGGTCGTACGCCTCGTCCCCGTCCCCGCTGCCGCCTCCGGCGTCCAGCCCGATGCCGGGATCAATCCCCTGAATCCCCGAAATCACGTTGGCCGCCCCGCCCTTGGACGCCTGTGCCGACTTGATGCTCTTCCAGTTGAGACTCGAGACTGCCTGGACCGACCCCTGCGTGTCCACGGGCTGCTCGTCCGTGTCCTTCCCGTGCGCTTCTCTGTCGTGCTGCTGTTGCTGCTCGTTGAATTTCTGCTTCGTTGTCACGACGTTGGCCTGCTGACTGCCCTGCTCCTTCACGCCCGTGTACCCGCTGTACGCGCTCTCCAACGCCGCCGCCGTCGAAAACTTCGCCGCCGTCTCGGTATCCAGCACACTCATCTTCAGCGACTCCTCCTCCTTCTTCTTCCTGTACTCCACCAGCTCCTTGCTCGCGAGTGCCGCCGAATCCATCTCCACCAGCCGCTCTGGCGGAATTTCCCCCGTGAGCACGTGCAGCCGCAGCTCCTCGTTCCTTCCCAGGTTAAACTTCAGCGTCCCCGCCTTCTGCTTATACCCCTGCGTCACCTCGCCCCCGTGCGCCTGATACAGCGCCCGCTCCACCGCCTTGGCCACCTCGACCGGATCCCCCCCTTTCCCTGATCCCGTCGACAGCCCCGTCGTCGGCGTCTGCAGCGACTTCTCAAAGTACCCTCGCACCTTGCTCCGGACATCCTCCTCCGCCAACTTATCCACCCCGCGCTGCAGCTTCTTCCGCTCCGCCTCCCGCCTCGACGCATCCTTCTGCTTCTTTGCCCTCGCCAGCTCCCGCACCGCCTCTGCCTTGGACTCCCCCAACTTGGCCCGACGCGCCGTCTTCAGCGGCGCGTCCATATCATCTTCCACGTCATCGAATAGCTCCTCGTCCACATACGTATCGTACACCCGCCGCGCGTTCAACCTCCGCTTCCGACGCGACAGACTCAGCTCGTCCTCCGCGTCCTCGCCCTCGTCCCCTTCCCCCGCATCGCGACTCCCCTCGTCCGTCTCGCTATTCCCTGGCTCCCCTTCGCACTCGTCAATATTCACACCTTCCGTAATCAAGATCTCCCCCCCTTTGGGCACGTAGTCGGGACCCGGCCGTGTCGCCTTGACCGCAACCTGCCCGTCCCTGATCAGGTCGAACAGCTGGCCCTCCTCCTTCTCCTGCGTGCCCCGGTAGAAGAGCGTGGCAATTCCTGTATGTATGTATCGTGGGTGCGTGGTGAGCACGTGGGTGCGGGCATACTGAGAGAGACCGAGAGACCGAGAGACCGAGAGACCGAGAGACCGAGAGACCGAGAGACCGAGAGACCGAGAGACCGAGAGACCGAGCATACGTACCACTCTGACTGTCGAGCTTTTTGACGACGGCCCGGAACCACGTCATGTCATAATCGGCCCAGAGACAGTAGATAAACTTGCCGACCTAGAAAAAAGCGAGTGTGTGAGCAGCAGAGGCGCCGTTTATAACGATTTCACAGAGCAGGCAAAGTCAAATTCGCACCAAACCGGCGTCCACCTCTTCTCGTCTTAGAAGGCGCAGCACCTCCACTGCAGGGGTTGGGTCTGCCATCGAGAGAAGTGGGTGAGGTGAGGTGAGGTAAAGATAACGTCGAATTTTCTTTTTGAACTAGTTCTCGCGCGAGAACGATCGTTCTCGTTCAAAAAGAACATAGGTCTCGGCCCAGAGAATTAGGTCTCGGCCCAGAGAAGACGAAGACGAAGAGACGACGTACGTTGACACCCTACGAATCCGTCCGTCATGGGGCTCTCTGCCAAGATTAAAGGGCTGCGGTTCATGCAGCGGGCCATGGACAAGGCCGATGTGGAGAAGAAACCGGAGACGGGGTCGGAGGCAGGGACAGGAGGAGGGAACTCTGAAGGGGACCGGGGTACTGCCGACTGGGTGGCCGAGGCGTCGACCCGGTCGTGCGTCGTTCTGCGCGGGGCAGGGGGAGCGGGAGCGGGAGCGGGAGCGGGAGCGGGAGCGGGAGCAACAGGGAGAGGGAGAGGGAGAGGGAGAGGGAGAGGGAGAGGGAGAGGGAGAGGAGGTGGGTCGCAGGCAAAGGGCAGGCTGAAGTTTGGAGGCAAGGTAGAGGTGGGTGGGGTCGAGTTGAACGAGCAGGAACGGGTGGTGGCGGAGCAAGTCCTGGGGGGTGCAGCGGCAGGCTCGAAAAGCGAGAAGCGAGAAGAGAAGAGAAAAGGCGACGACTCGTCGTCGCAACCCAAAAAGAAGAAGAGGAAGAACGAAGTGTAAATACCAGGTTGTGTTCGTCTCTTGGGTCGGGCATTGGACGTAGATCGCAAGGGATAGCGCGAAATTGACGACGGAATCCGTGTCGTGCTGGTGTTCAGTCATGACGATTGCCGAGGCTTCCCGGCTGCTGGCGGGGGGACGGCAGGCTGGCGGTCGGAGGATTGGTCTTCGGGGCGCTAGTCGTGGTGTTCATGGCGTGTCGGTGGCGAGAACGGCTCGTTCTGGCTTTGTGGGCGGAATCGCCCGCATGGCGCCTGCCGTCCCGGGGTGCAGGGCGTTGGGGAGCTCTGACGAGGAGGACTTTGTCATTCAGGAGCGTGGGGTGGTCGTGGACGATTCTGAGACGCTCGACGGGCAGGCGGGCGGGGGGGCGGACGCCGCGGTGCAGACTGCGGTCGACGTGGTCGACGCGGTCAGCGGGGACGAGGCGGAGGTCGCGACGGCACCCGCGTCTGTTGCCGTGCCGGTCCCGTCGTATGACGATGTTCAGTACCAGGACACGGAATCGGCGGCCGAAATGTGGAAGACGGGGGCGATGGGCGTCGTGGCGCTCGGGGCGCTGGCGGGTCTCGGCTTTTTCGGGCACAAGCTGTTCAAGTCGCAGGCGCCAAAGGTCCAGCAGGCGATGCAGGACAGGCAGTTTGCGAAAGAGTCTCAGCAGCGGTTGAACGACTTTTTGTCGCAGCTGAGGAACCAGCCGACGGCAGACCTGTCGGCCAAGAACCTGGGCGGGGGGCAGGACGAAGGCTTTTGCTACGTGGTCGACGCGCTCTCGTTCAACGAGCGGCTGGTGGCGGTGGACTTTTCGAAGAATGCGATCGGGCCGGTGGGAGCGCAGCAGCTCGCGCAGGCTCTGTCGAGCAACACGGCGCTGAAGAACCTGGTCCTGGACACGAACAACATCGGGGACGAGGGGGTCGCAGCCCTCGCGACGTCGCTGGCCGGCGGCTCGCAGGTGAAGACGCTGGGGTTGGGGAGCAACGGGATCGGCGACGCCGGTATCAACGCGCTGGCCGAGATGCTCAAGAGCAACACGGTGATCGAGTCGATCGAGCTCAACAGCAACTCGATCGAGGACGTTGCGGGGCTCTGCGAGGCCATCAGGGTGACGACAAGCCTGAAGCGGCTCAATCTAAGCGATAACTACATCGAAGACGGCCAGTCTCTGGCGTCGGCGCTCAAGGAGAACGCGTCGATCGAAGAGCTCGTTCTGTCGGGCAACTCGCTGGGAGACGAGGGCGTCATCGCGGTCTGCGAGGCGCTCAAGCAGCGGCAGGGGGCCAACCTCAAGGTGCTCGAGCTGGCCAACGTCAGCATCTCTCCGGAGGCCATGGGGGCCATCTCCGACTTGGTGAGCGCGTGCTCCACGCTGGAGACGCTCAACCTGAGCATGAACGAGTGGGGCGACGGCGGTGCCTTCAAGCTGGGCACGGCGCTCGAGAACGCCAAGAACCTGGTCAACCTCGACTGCTCTGCCGCCTCGCTCGAGGCTCCGGGGGCCATGGCGTTGGCGTCGGGACTCAAGGGACACGGCGACCTCAAGAAGCTCGACCTGAGCCAGAACCCGATCGGGCAGGCCGGGGTCGCGTCGATCGTCGACGTGCTCAAGCACGACATGAACGTCGAGGTCCTGAAGCTCGCCTGGTGCAACAACGGTGAGAACGCCGAGCAGATTGGGCAGCTCATCATGTACAATACGACAATCAAGGAGCTCGACCTGCGCGGAAACTCCCTCAAGGACAACGGCATGATCTGGATCGCCAGGAGCTTGCGGGAGTCGCAGCTCGACCTGAACAAGCTTAACGTGGCATACAACGACATCCAGGACGACGGGGCCGTGAGCCTGGCGCAGTCCCTCAAGCACAACCCAGACAGCGCCCCGCGGGACCTGAACATCACGTCCAACTTGCTTACGAGGATGGGCCAAGTCGCCCTCACCGAGGCCCTCGACCAGGTGTTTGACATGGCGAAGAGGGAAATGGTGATCAATTTCTAGAGGTTTAAAGAGGACAGTCGGGTCTGGATTTGTTCGTGACTGCGGCCATCATCCCGATGTGTGAGCGTGCACCGAGAGAAGCGAGAGCCAGCGGGTGTGTGAGCGTGTGCGAATCAATCAAATACCAACCAGCTGCTCGCAGGTCCCGTAGCTGATCAGTCGCTCCTTCTCCATGGAGACCATCTTCAGCATCCCCTGCAGCGTCCGGATCCGGTTCTGCAGGGCGCCCTCTCGCAGGGCAAACTCCTTCCCCATCGCCATCCGCGCCTCCTTCTCCTCTTCGAGGAGCCGCTCGGTCTCCCGCTTTTCTCCGTCCAGCTCGACGACAAAGTCCTTGAGGGACGCGAGCTCCCGCTCCAGCGACTCGATCCTCTCTGCGTGCCTCGAGTGCCTCTTCTTGGCAGACCCCGGAGTCAATCCCGTGACCAACGCCGGTGTCGTCTGCTCTTCTTCTTCACGCGATGCGGTCACCGCCGACGAGCCCTGCTCCCGCAGCCGAAACTCGTCCTGCGACGACAGCTTTTGCTTGCCGCTCTTCGTCCCAGGATGCGAGGCATTCTTGTCCGCTGTGAGATCAGACAGAGGCGTCCGCGCTGTCCGCTCGAGACAGAACGAGCGGATGGTACTGTGGGGCGTGCTTGCGTTCACTTGCTGAATCCTCGCGGGGTGGATAGGGTGGATCCGTGTTTCGTCCAACGATTTTCCAACTTGCCAGGCAATCTCGGCGTTCTCGCCGTCCAGCGGGCTCAGAGGCACTTCAACACGCATGATTTGTATTCAGTCACACGTTGATGCGAAGAGTTTTCAAAGCGGACTGAAAGTCCGTAGGCAGCGGGGCCGAGACGACGAAAGGCTCGCCGGTCCGGTCCTCTTCGACTTCCGCCGCCGCGGCTTCCATGTCCCTGGGGTGCATGAAGCGGATGCTGGCCGCGTGGAGGGCGTGACGATCGATGCACGGCCCGGTCACGCCGTAGAGGTCGTCTCCGATGATGGGGAACCCCGCGTGGGCCAAATGCACGCGGATCTGGTGCGTCCGCCCCGTCAGCGGTCGACACTCGACCAGCGCCGCGTGCGTTGTTTCTCCCCGGTCGAATCGCTCCTTCGTCTCCGGCTCCATGCATATCGCCGTCTTGTACGGCCCAAAGTCGACCGGAGACTGCGACGAGGCGAGCACCTTGAACTCCGTCGCGGCCTCCTTGCCCTCGGCGTCGGCGGCGGGAACGACCGTCCTTGCCACCTTTTCGATCGGACTCTGTCCGATCGGCGCGTCGATCGTCGTGTACTCCGACCGATCCCAGGTCGGCACGCCCAACACGAGCGCCAGGTACGTCTTTCTGGGCGTCTTGTTCCGGAACTGTTCGTGCATGGCCGACGCAGATTTGCTCGACTTGGCGAACAGGAGCACCCCGCTCGTGTTCATGTCCAGGCGGTGCACGACGAACGGCAGCTTTCCCGTGTTCCCGTACACCCTGTTGACCATGCTGCCGCCCTCGAACCGGTGCTTGGGCGCCGTGATGGTGAACGGCGGCTTGTTCAGCCCGAGCAGCATTTCGTCCTCGTGGATCACGTCGATGGGGTCGTGGTCGGCCGGCATCGGGATCGCCTTGCCCGCCGCTTTGATCAGGCGCTTTGCCCGCTCCTCCGTTCGCAGGTGCTTCATCTCCGCGAGCACGATGTCGGGTCCCTGCTTTATCGGGTTGCCGTCGGCGTCCACCCTCCGGAACGCGATATCGAGCACCTGGTCGAACATTCCCTCGTTCGCCTCCCTCGCCTGTGCCACCCATGCGCCCCACGCGACGTCGTCGGCGTTTGACGGGTCTTCCGGCTGCGGCACGCGTTCCAGAAGGTCGGGACAGCAGTTTCCTACATGTTTCCGAAAGGTTTGCAGTTTGAACAGGTCGGTGTTGCACGCCGGACACCGCAACGGGCCGAACGGGGTTCGCTTGGCCTTCTTGGACGTCCTCTGGAGTGCCTTGTCGCCAGTCGCCATGACACAGACGCGTCTCAATAATGGGTGGTGCCTGGCGACGAGCATCGAGGGTCCGTCAAGACCGTGCGGCACGGTTCCCACCGTCGTGCGGACGCGCCCCGACTCTCTCCCACTCACTCACTCGCGCGACGCTTCGTTCGTCACGGCCGACGACTCTTCCCGTTTTCCCCAGCGACACAGACGACCGTACGCAGCCATTACTTACTGACGCTGTGTGCGTGTACAAAATCAGTAGAAACGCTTCATCTGGACGACAAACTTGCCCTTGGCTGTCTCTTCAATGAGCTCGACCTTCAGTCGGCCTTTCCCACTGAACGAGATCGTGGCCCCCTCTTCTACCAACACGCTGCGCTTCTTCACGACCTGCCAGTTCATCTTGACGGCGCCGTCCTTGACCGCGTCGCTCGCCTTGGACCGACTGCAGCCGAACCCCGCGCTCGCGATGGCGTCGACGCGGAGGCTCGCCTCGACGCTCTTGACGTCCTTGGTCCGCAGCTCTGGTATCCGAATCTCGTCCCAGGGCACCCTGCGTGTGGTCACCGGAACCGTCCGCACCTGCACGAGCGCGCTCGACAGGTGCTCGGCGATCGACTCGAGGCAGATGACGGTGGCCCCGTCTTCGCCGCCGACGAGAATGTCGCCGATGTTCCAACGCTCGATCCCGGTCCCGAGTATCGCGCCCAGGAAGTCCGGGTGGCTCGCTTTGTCGAACATGAAGTTTCCCTTGACATGCATTGCGACGATCCCGCACTCGTCGTCCGTACTGCTCTCGTCCACGCCGATCAGGCTCTCCTCTCTGCCGCAGACGACGATACGCCGCTCCGCGTTCGGGTGGCCGCCGAGGGCCACCACTTTCACATCGGCCATGGCCTTCGCCTTGTCCACCGCGACGGACCAGACCAGCGGGGAGACAAACTTTGAACGCTCGACCTGCCACGAGCGGGTGGCACGCTCGACGAGCTCGTCGATCCGCCCCAGCTCCCTCTGCGCCTCGGCGTCCGCACTCGCGAGCGCATGCACGTGCGCTATGCGGGTCTGTGACGGCACTGGGAGCGACCAGGATCGTGCATTGTGCCGAAAGCCGTGCCGAAGAAGAGCCATTCTTTTCGAACGACAATGCGCCTTCCGCCCGTCGCCGGACCGTATACTAGCTGACTGACCTGACGGACCGTCGGCGAGTCGGTCAACGGTCGACATGGACCCCGACACGCTCGAGGACTACCACTACTTCGGGACCGAACTCGAAGAGAACGAGCCGGGTCGTCGGTGGGAGGCTGCACGGGGCCAGAAGCGGCTGTACGGGGCCTTTACGGGCGGGTTTTCGGCGGGATACGACAACACGGCGGGTTCGGCGTACGGCTGGCAGCCCTCTACCGACAAGACTCGGAAGCAGTCGGTGGAAGACTTCCTGGACGACGACGAGCTCGAGGAGTACAACAAGACGGTGCTTGCCGCCAAGGCCAAGTATGATACGTTCGGTCTGGGTGCCCGCGAGAGGGCCCAGCGGGACCTAGAGACAGCAGAGGACGGGGCGCGGAGCCTGATGCTGGTGCCGAGCGTGATGGTCGCGCCGGTGGCGCAGGGCACCGGCGTCCGGCTCTTGCTCCGGATGGGATGGCGCCACGGCAAGGGCGTGCAGTACGACAACGCGCAGGTGATAACCCAGTTGATGGATCACGCCAAGAGCATGCGCGACCTGGACGGGCTGGAAGACGGCGTGCGCAGGTCGCTCAAGGTGAACGATGCCAAGGTCTTGAGGATGCGGCCCAAGATGGACTCGTTCGGCCTGGGATACGATCCGTACCAAGGTGCGGAGGAGTTTCGGAGAAAAAAGACAAACGTCGGGGGGGAGCACGGCCGTGGAGGCGGCCGAGGCGCCCGGGGCGGCCGGGGAAGACACCCCGGGATTGCGTTCGGGACGGGCGTCGTCGACGACGATGACGACGGACATATCCTAGAAGACTACGTGACGCAGGACGCGATGGCATTGCCGCCCGGGTCGGGCTCCGGGCGGGAGCAGCTGCTCGACGCGTCGGGCATGCCGCTGCTTCGACACCATGGCGTCGGGAGGGAGCGGCTGGGCGATCGGTTGCTGCGCGAAGGGTACAGTTTCGAGATCCAGGATGACGACGATCATAACGATGACGGGCCGCTGCTGCTCGGGGGCTCGGCGTCCGTCCCGCTCCTGACGGACCACGTCGACGGGGCGGCCGGCACGTCAGGTGGCCTTGGACGCGACGAGGGCTTCTATGCGAGCATTTTGCCGGGATTTATCGTCGCTGATGACGACGTACTGCCCATGGCGTACCCTCGGCCTCACATCGAGCGCGACTTTGTCCCGCGTGTTCCGTCGTGGGTCATGCACAAGTCGTCAACGATGCAGCGGAGGGACGTCAAGCCGGCGCCGGAACCCGCCGACCCGCAGCTCAAGCTCCGCATCGATCAGGTCGCGCTGCAGGTCGCCCGATCGGGCGCCGACTTCGAGGCGCTGGCGGCGACGGAGGAGGGCGCCTCCTTCATCGCGCCCGGGGACCCGAACCACGAGTACTATCTCTGGAAGGTGCATCGCTACGCGGAGATGGTACAGAGGAGTGGAGGCACCAATGCGAATGAGGGTCTTCACGGTCACGGTCACGGTCACGGACAGAGTGGACGGGCAGCGACGACGATCGAAGAGCGAAGCAGGATGCTCGGCGAAAAGCAGCTCGAGCGCCTCGAGGAAGACCGGAAGAAGATGGAGGCGCTCATGGCGTCGAAGTTTGTGCGTGCCGGTGCCAGTGCCGGCGACTCGCCGGCAACGCAAAAGACGGCCGTCATCGACATGAGCAAGCGGCCGCCCCTCGTGCGGACCGTCCAGTCGTGGGCTCCCGAGCCCCTGCTCTTGAAGCGGCTCGGCATCGATCAGGATGAAGATGAAAAGGCAGCGGATGGCTCGAAGAAGACGAAGAAGGGCAAATCCAAGAAGAAGAGGGGTGGCATCGACGGCGGGCGAGGCGACAGAGGGGCGGGATACGAGAGGGAGGATGAGGAAGCGGAGCGGGACCAGGAGGGGCAGGAGGACGCCGCGCTCGCGGCCAACGCCTTCCTCGACGAGCTCCTGGCCGAGGCGCCGGTAAATCCGAGTGGGATCGACAACGACAATAGCGACAATGGCAATGTGCCTGCCGCCCTCGTCCGTCGGCCCCTCGACTTGTTCCAGGCGATCTTCGAAGACGGCGAGGATGAGGAGGCCGGTGGTGGGGCGAACGACGGAGGGGATGAGGCCCGCTTCATGCCGGTCGCGCTCCATGATGCGACCAGAGGTCACCAGCGGCCGGAACGCCGCGGTCGACGCGCGGACAAACACGAGCCACCGGCACCGCCCATCGTCCAACGACACCACCAACAACCACGACCGCCGGTGCCGCCGCCGGTGCCGCCGCCACAGCAACCCGTACAACCGATCGAGGACCCACCCACGGACCGCGCCACCCTCGACGACGAGCGCATCCTCCGAGCCTTGCGCGTTCTCGAGAAGGAAAAGCGACGCAAGGAGAAGAAGAAGCGACGAGCGGAAAGAGAGAAGAAACGGGGTACCTGATGCCTTTCATTTGTTTGTGATGAAGGATATTCATTCGGTTTGATTCTGAGTCACGATCGGTCGGCTGCACGTGGCCGGGACAGGGGCCCGCGGGTCGAAACCGTTCGCCCGCGGGCTTGGTCCCTCGTCCTGAGCACCCTCTTCTTTCACCTCGGCTTCCACAGCGTCCACAGCGTCCACAGCGTCCACAGCGTCCACAGCGTCCACAGCGTCCACAGCGTCCACAGCGTCCACAGCGTCCACGCCATCCACATCCGTTCGTCCCATCTTCGCCAGCCGATGCACTGATCCTCCTTCCGACGCCTTGCGCTTCCCCCTTTGGAGCTCTTCGACATCTGATCCGGGCGTCCCGCCCTTGATGCCATCCACGCCCTCACTTCCCTCGACACCCTCACTGCCCTGGACACCCTCACTACCCTTGCCTCCGTCATCGTCCACACGGGCAATATTCAAAATGGCGTCCAACGCCTCTGTCGCCTCTGCCCCATCCGCCCCATCCAACCCTTCCCCCTCTTCCGCCCCTTCCGCCC
>Ga0181573_10000382_pt1 | contig 46956 bp, 39 predicted proteins | sample 101ome_25_FD_148643 | JGI IMG/M metagenome (GOLD analysis project Ga0181573, IMG submission 148643) | Coastal salt marsh microbial communities from the Groves Creek Marsh, Skidaway Island, Georgia - 101409BT metaG (spades assembly) | ecosystem: Environmental > Aquatic > Marine > Intertidal zone...
CCAGGGCTGCAGTCCATTGGAGAGCTGGCCGTCATGGGGATCGGTGCCACACTGGCAGCCGCCCTCTTCTTTCTGCCGGCCCTCCTGCAGTGGTTGGAGGAGCGTGCGTCCGGCACGGCAGAAACCGTGCTCAACCAGGCATCCTGACAACGCAGATGCCCTTGCGTGACGGTACGGATTCCACCGTTTCTGCGGCATTTGACCACGCTGCCACGCTGCCGGCCTCGTCGCGGCGGGCCGTATCGTCCAAAACGACATGGGCACCGGGCGTCAACCGGTCCCCGAGTATCTCGAAAGCGGGTAAGCGGGCGTCTTTGTGGGTCTTTCGCGGCGGACCATCCACGATCAGGAGGTCGATTTGCTGCAGGCCGTCAATGCCTGAAACGTCATACCATGGCGCGGGGCCACGCGCCGTTTCTACGGTAACGAGTGGCGCATCGATAACAGTAGCCCACTGCGAGAGACCCTGTTCTTCCAATTCGTGACGCGTCTTGGCGGCATAGACTGAGTCGTGGTCCAGCGAGGTGACGTGGCCGCTGCCCGCATTACGGACCGCTGCCGCCATGACCACGGTGCTGACGCCACTACCCAATTCCACGATCTGCGTGGGCCGGTACCGATGGACGATGCCGATCAGGCGGGCGGCCAGGGCAGGAGAGCTGGACCAGCGCGTAAAGTAGGGCAGGGGCCTGGGCAGCGTAAGGGCTGACTGGATGAACTGCAGATCCTGAAGGTCCTGCGCCTGCAGGATAAGCTCTTCTTCCGTAGCACGATGGTAATGGGCAATCAGGAATGCCGTGCCCGTGAAGGCCAACACGGTGGCAACGCCCAGAGCCCACATCGAGGATAGCAAGATGGCCGCAAGCGACAGAAGGATCAGCACCCCAACCAGGGTCAGGATACGCTTCGTGTCGGCATGTTTGAGTCGTAGAAGGGACATGATGGGGAATCAGGAGCTGTGGGACTCTGAAAGGTGGTCGATGTAGTGTGAAGCTACGGCATCCCAGCCGAAGGTCCGGGCGACGTGCTCTCGTGCACGTGTCGAAAGCTGCGACAGCGCCTCCCGTTGTCCGTCGAGGGTGGTAATTCGGCGTACATATCCATCCACATCGCCACTCTCCACAAAGAAACCATTCTGGTCATCCGTGATGACCTCGCGAATACCTTCGAGGCGGGCTGCTACGGTCGGAAGGCCATTCATGGCAGCCTCGAGCATTACGATACCGAAGCCCTCCATATCCCCCTGGACGGGGATATTGGGCATTACGAACAGGTCAGCAGCTTGATAGATCTCGGTCAGCTCCCGGTCACCGAGTCGTCCAAGCAGGCGAACGCGGTCTCCGAGGTCATTGCGGTCGATGGCCTCTTGAATGGCCCGTCCTTCTGGCCCGTCCCCGCCAAGCCAGTAGTGTACATGGTCCGGAAGATGCGGCATGACCTGGTCGATGAACCATGCAAACCCCTTTCGTTTGACCTGTCGACCAACCGAGCAGAGCAAAAGGCTCTCGGGCGCGAGTGCGCTGCGGAAAGGATGGGTTGCGCGGGCTCCTGCCGCTTGTTGGAACGTGGGAAAGCGCTCAAGCGCCACCCCGTTATGTACCACGCGGATCTTCTCGGCCGGGAGCCCGCGCAGCCTGCAGGCCTCCCCCGTCGGTCCGCTGACCGGCAGTACGAGGTCGAGTGAGGCGAAAACGCGCGGTACAAACCGCTGGTACATCGCCACGGGCTTCGTAACATCCTGGCCATGGACGATGGCCGCCGCCCGAACCTTATGGCGGTCGAGATCCGCACGAAGAAGCACAGCCAGACTGGCCGTGACCATGCTCGAGAACAGCACCACATCCACCTCACCACGCCGGATGCGTCGGCGCAAGGTCCAGTAGGTTCGCGCCAGGAAGGGTCCAACCAGCCAGTGGATCCATTTCCAGCTGGCCTCCAGTTTGATGATATCGTACGCGAGGTCTTCCGGGCTGCGGCGACCGAGGGCGGCATCGAGCTCCATCGCTACCCGCTGCATACCCCCTACGTTTGCCAGGGGACGATCCGGAGGGGAGAAGGAGTGGGTGACGAAGATCAGGCGCACAATGCTCGGGGTGAAGGATGACGGAAAAAGCTCGCTGAACCGGGATATCAGGCGCTCACGCTTTCAAGAGTGCTATCGTAATACGCATGGATGCGACCAAGGATCAGCGGCCAGCTGTAGGTCTCGGCCTCTCTTCGTGCCGCCAGACCCATGCCGTGCCGCACGCTCGCATCGTGCACCAGCGTGAGCACCCGACTCGTGAAAAGGTCTGCTTCCTTTCCTGGCACCAGATATCCTGTCTCTCCGTCCCGTACGAGAGAGGCACTGCCGGTGGCATCGGCGCATACGGTCGGAATCCCGGATGCCATGGCTTCGAGGGTGACATTACCGAACGTCTCGGTCTCTGAAGGAAACAGGAAGATATCCGAGCTGGCATAGGCGCGAGCCAGTTCGTCTCCGGCTAGATGCCCCAGGAATACAGCCCGGGGAAGGGCTTGCTGAAGCATGTCTCGGGCCGGGCCGTCGCCGACGATCAGACACCGAACGGGTTGACCGGCCTGTTGCAGGTCTCCGACCACACGGGCGAACACGTCCAGCCCTTTCTCAACGACCAATCGGGAGACGAACGAGATGATGATCTCGTCATCGGAAAATCCGAGATCCCTGCGCCATGACATGGATCGCTTTTCGGGGTTGAAGCGGTCAATGTCCACACCACGCGGCCAGATACGCAGGCCTTCCGATATGCCCTGCTCGCTCAGAACGGCTGCCATCGAGCGCGTGGGTACGTAGATCTGTTTGCATTGTCTGTAGAACCATCGAAGGTAGGCCCACATGGCACGTTCAGCCCATCCCAGGTTGTAGTAGGCCAGGTAGGAGCTGAAATGGGTGTGGTAGGAGGCCACGACCGGAATGCCCCAGGCTCGGGCGTAGAGGAGGGCCTCCAGCCCGACCAGATCCGGCGTGGCAATATGGATGATGGTGGGTTTGAACCGGTCGAGCGCTTCGAGCGCGTCGGGCCCCAATCCCAATGAGACGCGGTACTCCGGACGCCCCGACATCGGAATGGAGGGAGCGGGTTGCAGCGTCCCGGCGTGCGCAATGGCCGGCTCGTCGACAGTCGGGGCAAAAACCAGTACCGGTATGTCCTCTGCCTCCAGATAGGCTACCAGCCGGTTCAGGGTCAGCGAAACGCCGTCCACGACATGATTGTAGGCTCCCGTGAACAGGGCAACCCGTTTTTCCGGTTTGCTTCGCTCAGCCATCGTCTTCTCCAGGGGTTCGGGCTCCCTCCGTCTCTGCCTGCAGCGCTGTTTTCAAGCCATCGGCGCGCGCATTGCGTGAGCCGGTGAACAGGGACAGGGGGAGGAACAGGCTGAAACCCAAGAGCCGGTCGGCGGCCACGCGCGTCAGGAGCATGGACGCAATGGCCGTTTCCACGCCTCCGAGGAGATTGCCGGGCAGTTCGAGTATCAGGGCGATGGCCACCAGATCCCGCGTCACGATGAACGGCAGACGATTGGTAACCGTCCAGATGGCGAGCATCGTGCCCCAGACGATGAAGGACACATCGGGAAGTACTACCCACCACTGCAGGATCTGGAGGACGTAGTTGATCATGAAACGCGCCACGTGGGCCGCGTAGAGAGCGAGGATCGTCGTGCCGGGCAGCTTGAAGATGGTATGCCGAAACTGATAGCCTGCCACGATGATGACCATGCCCACCAGGAGTCCTCCCAGTACCAGGGTCCGGTCCGTATCGCCAATCAGCAGATCAAGCGGCAGTACGTCAAGGAAAAGCAGCAGCGCCAGGAGTAGTCCGCTGGCCGTAAAACCACCCATGGATGAGGTAATACCCATATCGATCATCACCCGCAGCATCCTCGAGCGGGCAATACCCAGCTTCTCCTTGACCCAGAACAGGAAGAACACCTCTCCCGAGTAGCCCATCAGATCCATATTGAGGACCTTCTTCCGGATGAAGACACTCAGGAGGGCCCTGCGCCGCGCGGGAATGAAGAAGCGGTAGGCGACGGTCTCGAACAGGGGCAACAGGAAATACATGGCCACGACGAGCACATAGAACCATGGTGTCCGGGGCATTTCCTCCATCAGGTTGCCCCACCCCAAGCCCGAGAGCGAATAGATCAGGTATCCCATCACGCCGGCTGCAGCCAGGTAGCGTCCCCCCTGCATGAGCCGCCGCGCAAGCGGGGTGGCGGCTAGCGCTTCAGCACGGGATCGGATGTGGTGCAATCGGCTCAAGAAAAAATCTGCAATCCGTGGTTCATCACTCGGCCAGGGGGGGGGACTCCTGTGTACCCGAGAGGTACTTTTTCTGCAAAATCATCCGGCATGATCGGCACGATTCATGCGTCCAAAGCCACGAAAGGTACAATGTGGGTCGTCAATGAGCCTCAATCCACATACGAATAACGCGCGAACGACCCTCCTGGGCGTTCTGATCGTGTATGCCTTGACCGTGGCGATCAATCTGGGTGAGTTCTGGCCTTTTTCCATCTACCCGATGTTTTCTCAGGCTGGCAATCCATGGTCCCGCGCCATTATTAGGGAGGTTCAGCCCGAAGACTCCCTGTCGTGGAACGCCCTTCCCCTGGCAGATGTGCCGGGTCAGCCCTACGGGGTACGCAACGGCGGTGTGGATCCGATCGATCTGGCCAATTTCGTGTCGAAGACCGCGATCTGGAATCAGGACCGAGTGGCCGCCTTGTCCCTCATGCTTCTGGCCGACCCGCCCAAGGAACCCCTTCGCCTGATGGTTTACCGCGTTCAGGCGCGGCTTACGGAGCAGGATTCCATTGCCATGACTGCCATGCCGTACGTCGTGGTGGGCACGGACTTGCCGCCCGACACAAAGCACCTCAACCCGGAGCTGCGCCCATGATACCACGGTCGCGGCAGTGGCACTTTTTTGACAGTCTCTGGCACCACCTGTTTGGGTTTGAACGCCCTGATTCCCGCGGCCAGCGCATCTTTCGACGCCTGTTCGAGGCGTTCATCGCAGGTGCAAGCGTATGGTTGGCATGGTACTGGGGACGCTATACCCTTCGCATCTCGGACATCGTCCTGGAGTTGGGCTTCGCCCGCTACATCGACATCTCCTTCATGCATGGCAACGCCTTGCCCATCTGGAATGCGTGGGCCATCACAGGGCTCATCATCCTGGGCTTCCTGCGCATCGACCGGTGGATTCCCTTGGGTCGGTGGGCCTACATGGCTGCGATGCTGCTGCTCACGCTGCAGTACGCTGCGCGGTTTGTCCTGGGAGAAATCCCCCACAGTTCGAACCTGGTCGGCATGGGGCTCATGGGATTTGCTTTGGCTGAACTCCAGTTCAAGGATCGCGTGGCCGGAGGACGATTCGCCATCGGGTTCTCCTACTTCTTCATCGGGCTCGGATACACGTCAGCCGCCGCCTCGAAGCTGATTGCACGCGGATTCGCCTGGGCGGACGGGAGGCATCTGTGGATGTGGATCAACGAGAAGGCCGTCGATGAAGTGGCGCGATCCGGGTCCGTCGAGCTGAACTGGGTACAGCAGCTGGCCCTCGATCATTGGTGGATAGCCACGGCTTTTCTGGCCTTCGGGCTGATAACGGAAGCGCTGGCTTGGCTGGTCTGGTATAGCGGGACACGCTACGTCGCCATGTGGGCCGTATTCGGGCTGCACATGGGTATCTGGGTCACGATGGACATCCTCTTTGCGCTGTCCGTGTACGAGATCCTGCTTCTTGGTCTGCCCTGGGCGGCCATCATCGACCGGCTTTGGCCGGAGAAAGGATTGGCAGCCAACTGACGCACCGCCGCTGGGTCCCGTGAGTGGCAGCTCCCGAGGGCTCAGTCGAAGATCCCGCATTCCCGCGAGTGGCGCAGGTAGATCTCGAATGCCCTGCGTGCCTCATCCGAGATGCGGAAACGCGGATGTCCGAGCACGTTGCGCCGAACGAACTTGTGCCATCCGTACGCCATCAGGTCTTTCGGCGTGTTGCGCATGCGCCGGATGAAGTGCTCTTGCTCCCAGAGATTTTCCCCGTGGAAATAGCGTAGATGCAGATGCGCATCGGCCAGGGGCATGATGTGATAGTGCCGCTCCATCCAGGCGTGCTTGAACGTGGTGTCCGACGTACGACGCAGTTCAGGAAAGCGGATTGTGTCGTCACGCCGGTGCAGGATCGTCGGAGGGACGCCCCCTTTGAGCAATCCGTAGAACGGATGGTCAAACCAGGGATCCTCGTCCACATGCATGAGCGTGGCGTAGAGCGTCACGGCATCCGCGCGCTGCGCTTCGAGCGCTGCCATCTGCCGCGTGATCCGGTCCGGCGCAGACCAATCATCGTCATCCCATTGAGGCACCACGAAATCCCCGTTCACCAGGTCCAGGGAGCGATTCCTGAGTTCCCCGATGGTCGTATCCGGGTTATTGGCCATGTGCCGGTAGACGACGCGTCCGGAGGGTAGATCGGACAGCAGTGACTCCATGGGATCGGTGCCGTTGTCGAGCACGACCAGCTCCCGGTTGTCCCAATCCTGTTCGGCCCACGAGCGGATGGCCCGGCGGCACAGGGTGTGTCGGTCAGCCGTGACCATGACGCAGCTGACAAGAGGCGTGGTTGACATGGGTGGTGGGGGAAATACTCGGAAATCGCTGCAGGCACGACAAGGTAGGTGCTGTGCCCGGGTCAGTCCAGCAGCTTCTTGAGGAAGCGGCCCGTGTGGCTTTCTTCCACAAGAGCCACTTCTTCGGGAGTGCCTTCAGCCACGACAAAGCCGCCTCGCACACCTCCTTCCGGACCAAGGTCCAGAACCCAATCGGCTGCTTTGATGACATCCAGGTTGTGCTCTACCACCAGAACGGAGTGCCCGTTTTCAACAAGCGCATTGAAGGCGTCAAGCAACATGATGATGTCGTCAAAATGCAGCCCCGTCGTGGGCTCATCGAAGATGTACAGGGTTTTTTCCCGGGTCGTTTTTCCAAGGTGGGCCGCCAGCTTGATGCGCTGGGCTTCTCCTCCGGACAGGGTGTTCGAGGGTTGCCCCAGACTCAGGTAGCCCAGCCCGATGTCTTTCAGGACGGCCAGCTTGCGCACCAAGGCATCCTGCCCTTCGAAAAAGTCGATGGCATCTTCGATCGTCATATCCAGGACATCAGCAACGCTTTTACCCTGGTAGTGGATGTCCAGGACATCCTGTTTGTAGCGCTTTCCCTTGCAGGCTTCGCACTCGAGGTAGAGATCCGCCAGGAACTGCATTTCGATGGTTACAAGGCCTTCGCCCTCGCACGTCTCGCACCGCCCTCCGGGCACGTTGAAGGAGAAGTAACCGGGCTTCAGACCCCGGATGCGGGCCTGGTAGGTCTCGGAAAACAGCTTGCGGATGATATCGAAAGCCTTGACGTAGGTGGCCGGGTTCGAGCGCGGAGAGCGTCCGATGGGAGATTGGTCCACGAGCTCGACTGCATCAATCAGGCGATGCCCCCGAATGGCTGTGTGCCGACCGACCTTGGCATCCCCGGCGTGGGAGCCCTTCAGTTTGGCCAGGCCCTGGTACAGTGTATCCTGTACCAGCGTGGACTTGCCCGAGCCACTGACGCCCGAGACACAGGCAAAAACACCCAAGGGGAAGGAGACGTCCAGGTGTTTCAGGTTATGTTGACGCGCACCTTCGATGCGGATGGCCATGTCCGCGTGAACCTTCCGGCGCTTCGAGGGCACCTCGATCTTCTTGCGACCCGATAGGTAGGCGCCCGTCAGGGAACGGGGATCCGCGAGAAGCTCGCCGAGCGTACCCTGACTGACCACCTCTCCGCCGTGACGCCCTGCACCCGGACCGAGGTCGACGATGTGGTCCGCAGCCCGCATCATGGCTTCTTCGTGTTCGACCACCATGACCGTGTTGCCAATGTCGCGCAAGTGTTCAAGGATTCCGATCAACCGGCCCGTATCACGGGGGTGCAGGCCGATGGAAGGTTCATCGAGCACGTACATGCTGCCCACGAGCGATGAGCCCAGGGAAGTGGCCAAGTGGATACGTTGACTCTCTCCTCCGGACAGTGTCTGGCTGAGGCGGTCGAGCGTCAGGTAGTCAAGGCCTACATCAACGAGATAGCGCAGGCGCTTCCGGATTTCTTCCAGCAGGCGATCCGCCACTTCCCGCTTATGCTCGTCCAGGTCGATGTCATCGAAGAACATGCGCGCTTCGGCCGTTGTCATCTGTCCGATCTCGCCCATCGTTTTTCCGGCTACGCGGACGTAGGAAGCTTCTTTCCTCAGGCGCGTGCCACCGCATTCGGCGCATGTCGAGTAGCCGCGGAAGCGTGCGTGGAAGATGCGGTAATGCATCTTGTAGTTCTTCTTCTCGAGGTAGCGGAAGAGACCGTGAATGCCGTCGTAATCCGCCTTGCCTTCCCAGATGATTTTGAGGGAGGTCTCGTCGAGCTGACTGAACGGGATATCGATGTTGATCTTTTCGTCGGCGGCCACCCGGATCAGATCGCGGAAGTAGCGGCTCCAGGAGTCCCCTCGGAAGGGGGCGATGGCGCCCTGCCGGATGGACAGCTCAGGATCTGGTATGACCAGGTCAGGGTCGATGCCCGCCGTGCGACCGAAGCCCTGACAGGCAGGGCAGGCTCCCAGCGGCGAGTTGAAGGAGAAAAGATGTGCCGAAGGCTCCTCGAACCGGATGCCATCTTCTTCGAAGAAGCGGGAGAAGGTGTGCACCGTGCCATTGGTTGCCAGGACGGCCTGCACATAGCCGCCGCCCTCGTCGAAGGCTTGCTCAACCGAATCCGCCACGCGGGACTCGAGATCCTCATCATCGGGTCGTGCCGCCAGACGGTCAACAAGAACCAGAAGGCGATCGCGGGCAATGCGGATGTCCGCTGCATCGGTCTCGTTGAGGTCAATCAGTTCTTCGGTCTTGCCTTTTTCGGCCTGTTTGTCCGTAGGCAGGGCAATGAGGCGAAAGAACCCACGCTGCTTGAGCACCGAGAGCTCCTGCTCCATAGGGGCCTTGCGGTGCTTCGGGAATGGGAAACAGAGGTAGAAGCGCGTGCCCTCACCCAGCGTCGACATGAGCCTGCGGGCCACGGATCGGGGAGAGTCCTTGCTGACCTCCTTTCCGGATACGGGGGAGTAGGTCGTGCCGACTCGGGCAAAGAGCAGTCGGAGATGATCGTAGATCTCGGTTTGTGTGGCCACCGTGGAGCGCGGGTTTTTCGAGACCGTCTTCTGCTCGATGGCAATGGCCGGTGCCAATCCCGATATGACATCCACGTCCGGTTTGTCCATCCGCTCGAGAAACTGGCGCGCATAGGCGCTCAGGCTCTCCACATACCGGCGCTGACCTTCTGCATAGATGGTGTCGAAAGCCAGCGACGATTTTCCTGATCCCGATGGCCCGGTGAATACGATCAGCCGGCCTCGTGGCAGATCCAGGTCGATACCCTTCAGGTTATGTTGCCGAGCCCCGCGAAGCACGATGGAACGTGTGCGTTCGGCGTCGGCGGCTGAGGATCGTGATGGAGCTGACACGGAAGCGGTCGGTGGGATGATGGGGACAATCAAGGGCAACGCGTCAATTGGTCGAAGGATGCCGCGTGTCCCGTGGAAATTCTCTCAAAGCCGCCTCCGCCGCGTGCTGATCCTCCCCCTCCGGAAAGCGTATTCAATGCGGGCACTCCCGCATGCCGACGGTCCGGCGTTCCGCTCCCCCGGGATGCGAGGGGGCGCCTTTCATGCTGCGGAACTGGCTGCGCGCCTTCCGGTAAGGACGAATCCACTGGTCGGGCCCGGGTTGACATCCATCTGATAGCAACCCTTCGGCTCCTGACGCCCATTCCCGTCCTTCAGCCGGTATGACCTTTCTCAACCCGTTGCTGCTCCTTGGTCTGGCGGCTGCGGCCATTCCACTCATCATCCACCTGTTCAATTTCAGGCGTCCGCGCCGCGTGGACTTCAGTTCGCTCGTATTCCTGCATGAGCTGAAGAAGAGCACCATGCAGCGCGTGCGGATCAAACAGTGGCTACTTCTGGCCCTGAGAACGCTGGCCATCGCTTCGGTGGCCCTCGCGTTCGCCCGCCCAACGATGACCGGGCCGGTGGCTGGTACACTGGGTGGATCCGGTCGTACGACGATGGCGCTTGTCGTGGATCGCTCGGCCTCCATGACGCTGAGGGATGGCGGGGGTGCCTACTTCGATCAGGTCCAGACACTTGCGCAGGCGCTGCTTCAGGAGGCTGGATCAGGCGACGAATTCCTGCTGGTTCCCGTACCTGCCGACGGGCAGAGCCCAACGTTTCACCAGAATACGGCATCGGTCATCGAAGCCCTGGAAAGCCTTGAAACGGGGGCAGGTCACGAGACGATTGCCGGCGCCCTTCGTCGCACGGCTGCGTATCTGACGGATCGGCCGACCATCAACAGGGATGTCTTCGTACTGTCTGATTTCCAGGAGAGCACGCTCTCGGACTCGTTGGCAGCCGAGCTGCCCGAAGGCACCCGCCTCCTGCTCATGCCGGTAGGGACGGACGGCCGTGCCAATGTGGCGGTATCCGATGTTCGGGTTGTGTCCCAGATCGTAACGGAAGATCAGCCTGTGCGTTTTGAAGCCGTCATCACGAATCACGGCGCCGAAGATCTGCAGGGGCTTGTCGTCTCCCTGGTACTTGAGGGTGAACGCGTTGCACAGGCCACGCTCGATGTGGCTGCGGATGCGCAGGCCAGTACCCTCTTGACGGCATCTCCCCGGGGTAGCGGATGGCTTTCCGGGCGGATCGAACTGGAGGAGAATGCCTACTTGTTCGACAACGCACGCGCCTTTGCCCTCAACATCCCCGAGCAGCGCAACGTGCTCCTGGTCGAGGGCGTGGGAGCGGATACGCGCTACCTTCAAATCGCCCTGTCCTCGGATCTCTCCGAACGATCGGGTCGCTTCGTGACCGAGCGAATCGAGGAAAACGCGTTGGCTTCCACAACGCTCGGGGCGTTCGATGCGGTTATTCTGGCCGGCGTGCAGACCCTTTCAACGGGAGAGCAGGCAGCCATTGAGCAGTACCTGCAGGGCGGCGGCGGGGTCCTTTTCTTTGCAGGTGACGATGTGCAGTGGGACGAGTACAACGCCCTGCTGGGCAGGCTCGGTGGAGGACGTATCGAGGGAATTTCCGAGGCACGACCCGACTCGGATCCATCGCGGGACCTATCCGTGGGCGTATTCGATCGGGTTGATACCGATCACCCGTTGTTCGAGGGTATGTTCGAATCCATGCCCGGGGGAGAGCGCCCGACACTGGAGCAGCCGATGCTTCTACGCTCCATCGACTATGTAGCGGGCTCCGGCAACGAGCAGTCCATCATTGCTCTCAGTGGTGGTCGCCCTTTCCTCAGCGAAATCCGGGTCGGCCAGGGATCCTTGCTGCTCTATGCGGTTGAGGCCGGCGTATCATGGAGCGATTTTCCCGTGCGCGGCCTCTTCCTTCCCATGCTCCACCGCTCCCTCGTCTACCTCTCTGCCGGAGGGTCCGTCGTCGGGGAGGCGATGGAAGCAGGCGCTTCGCTTCAACTACTGCTGCAGGGGATAGACCCTGGCGTTGAGATCCGCGTTCGCAACAGGGACGGGGAGGTGTTCATTCCCGAGCAGAGGGAGGTCTTCGGGGGTGTCGTTACCACACTGGGCGGGGCGTTTTTCCTGCCGGGATCCTACGATGTCATGGCCGGCAGTGAGATGGTCCGGCGCGTTCTCGTACACCCGCCTGCCCTCGAGTCCGATCTGGCCCTGGCCGATCCGGAGGCGGCAGCAGATCATCTTTCCGATCTCACGGCTGCGCAGGTAGACATCGTGAAGGTGGGAGTAGCCTCGGGAGTACCCCTTGACGAGCAGCTTCGTGCGGCTCGCACCGGCGTTGAGCTGTGGAACGTCTTTTTGGCCCTCGCGTTGGTTTTCCTGCTTGCCGAGATGGTGGTTTCCAAGCATTTCAGACCCGAAGCCGCGGCATAAGGAGCGGCGTCCAGTCAACACGTGATGACGACCCTTCATACCGTCCTCGCGGCATCGTTTGTCGCCGTAACCGGCATCCTGCTGGGCCTGACCCTGATACAGCGATCCCGTATTCGTGGCGCCAAGATGAGTTGGGTGTCCACCGGCCTCGGTAGCCTGCCTGTCTGGCCCTCCGTTTTCATGGGGTTGGTTCTCGTAGTCATGCTCTATTCGAGCAATACGGTGGCTTCGGTGGATACGAACCTCTATATCGGATACTTTTTGGGAGGAATACTCTGGTTTTCAGCGGTCTACCTGGGAGGCTCCGTAGTGGTTACGGACTATGGCATCATCCCGCAGGCCACACGCAGCAACGATGCCCTGGGCTGGGGGCAGGTAACAGACTGGTTCGAACAGGAAGAGTCTACATCGGTGCGTTTTACCTTCCTCTACCAGGACGGGCTGGGCCATCGTCAGCGGATGGATGTGGTCGTGCCCGGTCCCTGCCTCGATCGCTTCCGCCATCTGATCCGTACGAAGTTGGACCCGTCCACAACGCCCCCTGTTGCACCGGTTCATCACCGGCAGGCCCTCAACAACTGAACCAACCCAGCAAACGCCATTTTCAGTCCCAACGAAGAGCGTCCCAAAGCCAAGAGCGAAGGCAAGGAACGCGCCATTCTGGTCGGGGTGGTTACCCCGGGTCACGACAAGCTGGACGTGGACGATTCCATCCGGGAGCTTGCTTTGCTTGCCGATACAGCCGGTGCCGACGTTGTCGATACCATGGTCCCGTCTGTACAGCGGATCAATGTGGCCACGTTTGTCGGGAAGGGGAAGGTCCAGGAACTGGCTTCCCGCGTAACGTCGACCAACGCCGATCTGGTCATTTTTGACGACGATCTCAGCAATGTGCAGGTTCGTAACATTGAGCGGGAAGTGGGATGCAAACTACTTGACCGCTCTGCGCTGATCCTGGATATTTTTGCGCGCAATGCCCGGACAGCCACGGCCAAAACGCAGGTCGAATTGGCGCAGCTCGAGTACCTCTTGCCGCGACTTACCCGCCAATGGACGCACCTTTCCCGTCAGAAGGGCGGAATCGGAATGCGTGGTCCGGGTGAGACCCAGATTGAAACGGACCGGCGTCTGATCGGAACGCGTATTGCCACGCTCAAGGACCGTCTGATCAAGATCGATCGGCAACGCACAACCCAACGCAAGGGCCGATCCGGGTTCACGCGTGTGTCCCTGATCGGGTATACGAACGCAGGCAAGTCAACCCTCATGAACGAGCTTGCAGGGGCTGGCGTATTGGCGGAGAACCGGCTTTTTGCCACGCTCGATGCCACCACGCGTACCGTGGAACTGTCTCCCGGACGCAAGGTCCTCCTCTCCGACACGGTTGGATTCATCCGCAAGCTGCCCCATCGCCTGATTGAAAGCTTCAAGAGTACCCTCGATGAGGTGCGCGAATCCGACATCCTCATGCACGTCCTCGATGCCTCGCACAGAGGTTTTGAGGAGCACAAGGAGGTGGTCCAACGCACATTGCTCGAGTTGGGTGTCAAGGACAAGCCCACGCTCCTAGTCTTCAACAAGATCGATGCCATCGAGGACCCGGCCGATCTCCTGGCCCTGAAGAACACGTATCCTGATGCTGCCTTCGTATCCGCATTGCGGGGTATCGGGCTGACGGAGCTGCGAGAGAAATTGGTCACGACGATCGATGCCGGTTTTGAGGAAATCGAGACCATCCTGCCTGTAGCCGATCAAAAGGCTATTCAGCATATCCGCTCCATGGCCGACATTCTGGAAGAGGAATATGCATGGGGCCAGGTGCCCTATGAGGGTGATATCGTGGGTGTCGTGCGCCTGCGCTACCGGGTTGTGCCCCGTTATGCGCATGATTTGGCTGTATTGACAGAGCGCTACAAGGACTTCGAAATCCTGTCCGAGGATTCGGCGCCGGTATAGAACGACCTTGAGTGCGGACGCACCGCGGCGCGGGTGACCACTGCAGAGGGCATTACGGTTTCACTTGGGAGCAACGAACGTGTCTATATTGGGTGAATCGTATACTTCGGGGCGCGCCCCGCGGAAACGGCATGCTACTTGCACGTTTTACTGCAATGCTCGCAATCGAGGCTTAGCCATTACCAGCCTGTCATGACGGTATCAAATCTCATCAGTGCATCGACGCCTCCGCTCCGGCCCTCGGACACGGTTGAGTACGGACTCGGGCTCATGATGGAATTGCATGTGCGCCACGTGCCGGTGGTTACCCATGACAACCGGCTCGCAGGGCTGTTGTCCGAAGAAATGCTTCTCGATGCCGATTCGCCCTCCACCCCGATCGGGCAGCTGCTCGGCGCGGAACCGGTGGCTGTTTCTGTCGGCACCCATGTCTTCGACGTCACCAAAGTGATGATGGATCACGACCTGAGCCTTGTTCCGGTCTTGGACGCCGAGGGTCGATACAAGGGTACCATCCGCCGACACGACGTGTTTGAGCGGTTTGCCCGCATGTTGGCCACGCAGGAGTCAGGCGCCATCGTCGCTCTGGAAGTCCCCAAACGGGATCTGTCCCTCAGTCAGATCATCTACCTCATCGAGCAGAACGACACGAGAGTACTCTCGTTGTCGACCGAGGCCCACGACGACACGGTGGGTGTCACGATCAAACTCAACACTCGGGACGCAACGCGTATCCGACACATCCTGGAGCACAACGGATACCGAGTCGTGGCAGCCTTCGGGGAAGAAGAAGATGCAGAAGATCTCCTCGACCGGGTACAGGAGTTCATGCGCTATCTCGAGGTCTGACCCATCCCGCACGGGATCGAGCTCTGGTCTACCCTGACGCCTTGCCCATCGATTCCGGGGTCGATTATCGCATCGGGATATCGTAGTTTCTGAGGTTCCATACAGCGTCTCGGGCGCCCCATCGAATCCACCTCTCCGAAGCCTCCTTTCCATGGCTGAAACACCTGAACAGAAACAATACGGTGCCTCGAATATCCAGGTCCTCGAAGGACTGGAAGCCGTTCGCAAACGCCCTGCCATGTACATCGGCGATGTGGGTGTGCGCGGTCTGCACCACCTGGTCTACGAAGTCGTGGACAACTCCATCGATGAGGCACTGGCCGGGCACTGCGATACCATCCTGGTAACCATCCACAGGGATGGATCCATTGCGGTGCGGGATAACGGACGCGGTATTCCGGTGGACCTGCATCCGAAGGAGAAGCGATCAGCCCTCGAGGTCGTCATGACCACCCTGCACGCGGGTGGAAAGTTTGACAAGGATACATACAAGGTGTCCGGTGGACTCCACGGAGTTGGGGTGTCGTGTGTCAACGCACTTTCGACGAAGCTTGAGGCCACCGTCTGGAAGAACGATGCGGTCTGGAAGCAGTCCTATCAGATGGGTGTTCCTGACGGCCCTGTGCAGAAAGTCCGGGACATGACCAATGACGAGGCCAACGGAACCTTGGTTCAGTTCTGGCCGGATCCGTCGGTTTTCGCCATTACAGAGTTCCGTTTTGACACGTTGGCTGACCGTCTTCGCGAACTGGCTTACCTCAATCGGCAGGTTACCATCAGCATTACGGATGAACGGGAGGCTGAGCCCCTGCAGGAGGTCTATCACTTCGAGGGTGGGATCGTGGAGTTCGTGGATTATCTCGACGAGTCGCGTTCACCCATCCACGACGAGACGATCTACATCGGCGACGAAGATGCGGAGGTGCCCGTCGAACTGGCCATGCGCTACAATGACGGGTACACGGAGAACGTGCTCTCCTTCGTCAACAACATCAACACGCATGAAGGCGGAACACATGTCTCCGGATTTCGCCGTGCACTGACGCGTACACTCAAGGGCCATGCCGACAAGAACGGCCTTCTCAAGAACGTGAAGCTCGAGCTTTCGGGCGACGATTTTCGGGAAGGCATTACGGTGGTACTCTCCGTAAAAGTGGCTGAGCCGCAGTTCGAGGGGCAGACAAAGACCAAGCTTGGCAACTCCGAGGTCCAGGGCGCCGTCGAGTCGCTCGTATCGGAGAAGCTGGCTGAGTGGCTTGAGGACCACCCCAAGGAAACCAAGCGCATCGTGGACAAGGTGGTGCTGGCCGCCCAGGCACGCCATGCCGCGCGAAAGGCCCGCGAACTCGTGCAGCGCAAGAACGCCTTTTCCAGTGGCGGTTTGCCCGGCAAGCTGGCCGACTGCTCTTCGCGTACGCCGGAAGAGTGCGAATTGTATCTGGTGGAGGGGGACTCTGCCGGTGGTAGTGCCAAGCAAGCGCGTGACCGGCATTTTCAGGCCATCCTCCCTCTTCGAGGCAAGATCCTGAACGTGGAAAAAGCACGTATCGACAAGATTCTGGCCAACGAGGAGATCAAGAACATCGTAACGGCCCTGGGTACCGGCTTGGGTGTGGGTGAGTATGTCTTCGATCCCGAGAAGCTGCGCTACCACAAGATCATCGTCATGACGGATGCCGACGTGGATGGTGCCCACATTCGCACGCTCTTGCTCACGTTCCTCTATCGTCAGATGCGGACGCTCGTCGAACAAGGGTATGTCTACGTGGCCCTTCCACCCCTGTACAAGGCCAAGAAAGGCAAACAGGAGCGCTACTGCTGGAACGACGATCAGCTGAGGGAAGCCGTGGCCGAACTCGGCGGTGATGATGGCAAGAAGGTTACCATCCAGCGCTACAAGGGTCTTGGTGAAATGAACCCTGATCAGCTCTGGGAAACCACCATGGATCCCTCGACGCGCATGTTGCAGCAGGTGACAATTGAGGATGCCGCTGCCGTCGATCGCATTTTCAGTACGCTGATGGGAGATGCGGTTGAACCTCGCCGCAAGTTCATCGAGCGCAACGCCAAGTACGCGACCATCGACGTTTGAGGCGCCCACCGCATGCAACGCGGCGCTTCCACGGTTCCTCCATGTTTCTGGCCTGATTCCGCCACGATCGCTTTTCCCACATCATGACCGCTTTCGATCCACCACGGTTGAGCATCGTCATTCCTGTTCTGGATGAGGAGGGTTCGATTCCCGAGTTGGTGGACCGTATCCGCAGTGTCTGCGACGGCGCCGGGTTCACATTCGAGGTTATCCTGGTCGACGATGGCTCGACGGACGAGACATGGGATGTGATTGCTGAAATGCATCAGCGTGACGCCCGGGTGGCGGGTATCCGGTTTCGTCGCAACTATGGGAAGTCCGCTGCTCTGGCCATTGGTTTCGAGCGGGCCCGGGGTCGCTACGTGATAACCATGGACGGGGATCTTCAGGATGATCCCGCGGAGATTCCCGGGCTCATTGCACTACTCGAGACGGGGTATGATCTGGTCAGTGGATGGAAGCGTAAACGCCATGACCCCCTGTCAAAAACAGTGCCCAGTCGCTTTTTCAACTTCGTCACCCGGCGGATTGCAGGTATCCCGTTGCACGATTTCAATTGTGGATTGAAAGCCTATCGATGCGAGGTGGTCAAGTCGGTCAAGGTGCACGGGGAGTTGCATCGGTATATCCCGCTGCTGGCCAAGTGGGAAGGCTTCGACCGAATCACAGAAAAAGAGGTGCAGCATCATCCCAGACGGCACGGGCGGACCAAGTTCGGCTTGGAGCGTTTCCTGCGGGGTTTCCTGGATCTGTTGTCGGTCACGTTCATGACCCGGTTTGCCTCGCGTCCGATGCACTTTTTTGGCACCTTCGGTACGCTGGCTTTCTTCGGTGGATTCCTGATCAGCCTCTGGATATCGATTGACAAGCTCTTCTTCGGGCAGCCGATTGGAGACCGCCCTCTGCTGCTCCTGGGTGTCGCCCTCATTCTGGTTGGTGTGCAGATGTTTACCACCGGGCTCATCGGCCAGATGATCGTGGAGCCGCGCATGCAGCGTACGGATACGCTGCATATTCTGGACAGGCTTGAGCCGGGTGGCAGTGCCCCGGAGCCGATGACAGCGCGTCCACTCACTACCCAGGCAGCTGGGCTGGAGGAGCGCCCGGATGCCTGAGGTGCCCCCGCGCATTGGCATCATCGGTCCCTACCCGCCCTACCGGGGAGGTATTGCCCAGTTTACCGAGCGCTTCCGGCAGGCGCTTGATGAGGCCGGTTGTGTGACCGATGTCGTCTCGTTTCGCCGTTTGTATCCGTCATTGCTGTTTCCGGGGCGAAGTCAGGAAACCGGCGCCGCCGAACCGCTGATGGAGGCCTCGCGCCTTCTTGATTCCATGGGCCCGTGGTCCTGGAAGAAGGCAGCCAGATACCTGTCGAAGAAGGGTATCGACCGTGCCGTGTTCATGCACTGGATGCCGTTCTTTGCGCCCGCATACGCTGGTGTGGCCGCACGATTGCACCAGGAGGGAATCCCCTCTTCTGCCATCGTGCACAATGCCCGCCCACACGAGGGACAGCCGTTTTCAGGACCCCTGACGCGCCGCTTCCTGAAGCATTGCGAGCACGTCGTGGCCCTGTCCGAAACAGTACGTCGGGATCTCATGGCGATGGGCATCGAGTCCGGACCCGGAATCGATATCGAGGTGCGGCATCATCCGACCTACGATCAGTTCGGTGATGGCATGGACAGGGTCGAAGCGCGGCGAACCCTTGGCTTGCCGCAGGAGGGTACCCTGCTGTTGTTCTTTGGTCTCGTGCGCCACTACAAAGGGGTGGATATCCTGCTTGATGCCATGACCCGTACCACCAGCAGGCCGCACCTCGTGGTTGCAGGAGAGTGGTACGAGGACCGGGCTTCGGCCGATGCACTCATTCGGTCGGAGGGATTGTCGGATCGAGTACGATTGGAGGACCGCTACATTCCTGATGATCAGGTGGCCCTCTACTTTTCAGCTGCCGACGCCGTTGTGCAGCCCTACCGCAGTGCCACGCAAAGCGGGGTCGTGCAGACGGCCTTCCATTTTGGCAAGCCGGTCATCGTAACCGGCGTCGGCGGCCTGCCCGAGGTGGCCACCCATGAGGAGGATGCGCTTGTCGTGGCGCCCGAGGATGCGGTCGCCCTGGCGACCGCCATCGATCGGATCGAGGAACCTGACACCCTCGCCCGTCTGAGCCGGGGTGCGGCGCGCTCCCGGAACCGATTTTCGTGGGAGCATTTCATTGAGCCCTTCCTTTCCGCCTGAGGCAACCAGAACCAGCCACCGTGCGCCCATGGATTACGACCCGGTAAAAGACCGATTCGGGAGCCTCGTTGCCGGCAGTCGGTGGCGGACGGCTCTTTTTTTTCGCCTTCTGCACCTGTTTTTCCTTCGTGCATGGCATGTTCGACGGGCCTTGCGGCGGGCCATCGGCCCCAAAGACAGGGCGCTGCGTATCCTCGACGCCGGGACCGGATTCGGACAGTTTGCTTGGTGGATCGTGCGCCGATGGCCCGCCGCGACCATCCATGCCGTGGATATCAAGCAAGACTATCTTGATCGCGCAGAGGCTTTCCTGAAGCAGGAAGGAATGGCAGATCGGGTGTCGTTTGCCATTGACGACCTGACCGACCTGAAGGCCGAGGGGCCGTTCGACCTGATCCTTTCGGTCGATGTCATGGAGCACATTCTTGAAGATGTGACGGTATTCAAGCATTTCCACCGCGTCCTGCGCCCCGGCGGCACCGTTATCATCAACACGCCCTCGGATCAGGGTGGCTCCGACGTCCACACGGAAGGCGAGAGCTTCATCGGGGAGCACGTTCGCGATGGGTACGGAAAGGACGAAATACGCAGCAAACTGGCTGAGGCCCGGCTGCAGGCAGACCTCGTGGAGTATACCTATGGGCCCTTTGGCAGCTTGGCTTGGCGCCTGACCATCAAGTGGCCCATGATTTGGCTCAACGCTTCATTTGCCTCTGTGCTGTTGCTGCCTCTCTGGTACGCATTGGTCATCCTTCCGGCGCTCATCCTGAACGGGCTCGACGTTTCATCCAAAAACCGCACGGGTACGGGCCTTATCGTGGTGGCGCATCGCCCACAGGTTCCGTAGTTTTTACGGGCACCTTGAGTGGCGTCCCGGCCACGGGAATGCCTTCTTGCTGAGCCATCGCCCGCCTCCCCACCACCCAACGCTCGGGACCCGTGCAAACGAAGTACGTATTTGTGACCGGCGGCGTAACGTCGTCCCTCGGAAAAGGCATCGTCTGTGCCTCACTTGGTCGTCTCCTTGAAAACCGGGGGTTGCGGGTCACCATCCAGAAATTCGACCCCTACATCAACGTCGACCCCGGTACGATGAACCCGTACGAGCACGGGGAAGTCTATGTGACGGATGACGGGGCCGAAACGGATCTTGACCTGGGACACTACGAGCGCTTCCTGGGGGTGGCCACGACGCAGGCCAACAACGTGACGACAGGCCGTGTCTATCTCGAAGTCATCAAAAAGGAGCGATCGGGCGCCTACCTGGGCAAAACGGTACAGGTCGTCCCACACATTATTGATGAGATCAAGCACTGGATGCTCCAGCTGGGCGAGACCGGTGACTACGACGTGGTGATCACGGAAATCGGGGGTACGGTGGGGGACATCGAGGGGCAGCCCTACCTTGAAGCCATCCGTCAGTTGCGTTATGAGCTGGGCAGCCGCAACACACTCAATATCCACCTGACCCTGCTGCCGTATCTGGAGGCCGCCGGAGAGGTCAAGTCCAAGCCGAGCCAGCATTCGGTCAAGACACTACTCTCGTTCGGCCTGCAGCCGGACGTGCTTGTTTGCCGCACGGATCGTCCCATGACCGAGGATGTTCGCCGCAAGCTGGCCCTCTTCTGCAATGTGGACCAGCGCGCCGTCATCGCCTCGCAGGACGCCGAGTCCATCTATGAAGTGCCACTCCTGATGAAGGAGCAGGGCCTGGATGAAATTGCTGTCGAGCGCCTCCACATGAAGGAGGACTTCGAGGGCAAGGTGCTCGATGCGCCTGACATGGATGGCTGGGTCCGCTTCCTGCGCCAGCTCAAGGAGCCGCAAGGCAAGGTCCGTATTGCCCTCGTCGGCAAGTACGTTGAGCACCAGGATGCCTACAAGTCCATTGCCGAGAGCTTCATTCTGGCCGGAGCTGCCAACGGCGTACAGGTGGAACTGGCCCAGATCCTGTCGGACGATCTGACAGCGGCCAATGTGGAGGAGAAGCTGGCCGATGTGAACGGTGTGCTTGTCGCGCCGGGATTCGGGGATCGTGGGGTGGAGGGCAAGATCGAGGCTGTGCGCTTTGCCCGCGAAAATGACATTCCTTTCTTTGGCATTTGCCTTGGCATGCAGTGCAGTGTCATCGAGTTCGCGCGCAACGTGTGCGGGTGGAAATCGGCCAATTCGACGGAATTCGATCCGGGCACCGAGCACCCGGTCATCGACCTGATGGAGGAGCAAAAGAAAATCTCCACCAAGGGGGGTACGATGCGTTTGGGCGCTTACACCTGCCAGCTGACGAAGGGGTCACGCGCTGCCGAGATCTACGGTCGTGAGAAGGTCAAGGAGCGTCATCGCCACCGCTACGAGCTCAACAATGTTCTCCGCTACAAACTGGCCGAGCATGGGATGCAGTTCACCGGGGTGAACCCCAAGCGGGACCTGGTCGAAATCGTGGAGCTGCCCGAAAAGCGGTGGTATGTAGGCGTGCAATTCCATCCGGAATACCGCTCGACTGTGGGCAACCCGCATCCCCTCTTCGCCTCGTTCGTTCGCGCCTGCGTCACGTACGCTGAGGAAAAGGACAATATCCTCATGCCGAAAGGACCCCGCCGGGAGAAGAAGATCCATCTGGCTTCGGCCAAGATGTAGAATGTAGGCGGCCTCCAAGGGGGACGAGAACACGCGCAGCTGCGCGGCTTGTCAAGCCCGCAGGACGCATCCCCATGGCGCGGCGTGGCGCCCGAGGGTGGCACATGGATCATTGCAAGACGCTGCACGACAGTGCTTTGGGGAATGCTGTGCATCCATTTTCCCGGTTATCCACAAACCTCCCCCACCTTCTCCACATCTTCCCCACCTTTCTCCACAACCCTTCACAGGGGGTCAAAAACGCCGATTCTTGACATTGTTGGATAGCCGTTTTTGCTTGACATTCCGGCCGAATACCGTACATTACGAGGAAAGTGGGGAAAAGTGGGGAGGTTTCCCACCACTCCATTCCCTACTGATTCCTGAACCGACGTCGAGCGTCGGGTGCCTCCGGGTGTCTGAAGGTCGATGTCCATAGCGGTACCACTACCCCGGGTGCACGTTTCCATCCTCACTCATGGCACGTTTCAAGGGACAGGCAGCGTACTCCGTCGACGCCAAAGGACGGGTTGCCATTCCGGCCAAGATGCGCAGCGCATTGACGCCGGAAGCCCAGGGGACGTTCACCCTGACGAAGGGCTTCGAAAAGTGCATCTATGCGTATCCGCAGGACGGCTGGAAGGTCAAGGAAGATGAGTATTCCGAGCTGAACGTCAACAATCGCAAGGCCCGTCATCTGGTCAGGATGATCCTGATGTGGGCTGAAGAGGTGTCTCTCGACGGGCAGGGGCGAATTTCGCTTCCACGCTCCCTTTCAGACTATGCCGGCATCGGGGATCGGGCACTCATCATCGGCGCCATGGATCGCATCGAGATATGGGATCCGGAAGCGTTCGAGGACTACCTGCAGGAGCAGACGACCGATCAGGAAACATTGGCTGAAGAAGTCATGGGGTCCTGAGCGAATCGTCGAAGCAAAAAACGGAAACAATGTGAATGCGCGTGATGACTCGGGGCACCTCTTGAAACATGCTTCGGGCTATCACGCGCCTGTTCTTTGGAATGATGTCATCCAACACCTCGTGACCGACCCGGTCGGCACGTACGTGGATGGAACCCTGGGCGGCGGCGGACACACCGAGGCGCTGCTTCAGGCGCTGGACGCGGGAGGCTGCGTTGTGGCCATCGATCGGGATGATGATGCCCTCGCCGAGGCCGGAAAACGGCTTGCTGCAGACGTAGCGGCAGGGCGGCTGATCCTGCTCAAAGGCAACTTCGCTGACCTGCCCACGCTTCTGGAGGCGGAAGGTATCCCAAGGGTGAACGGCTTGTTGCTGGACCTCGGGGTCTCCTCCCACCAGTTCGATGCGGCTGCGCGTGGCTTCAGCCATCGCTTTGATGCCCCTCTCGACATGCGTATGGATACGTCGCAGGGCGAAGATGCCCGCGACCTCATCAATCGGCTTGACGTCGGGGACCTGATCCGGATCCTGTCCCGCTACGGAGAAGAGCCGAAAGCGCCCCGCATTGCCCATGCCCTGGTCAACGAGAGACCCATTGAAACGACCGGCCAATTGAGCGCCATCATCGAGAAGGCCGCCCCCCGTGGCCAGGAGATGAAAACGCTCTCCAGGGTATTCCAGGCCCTTCGCATTGCTGTCAACGACGAGCTCAATGCGCTCGAGCGCATCCTTGATGCTGCGCCTGACCTGATCGCGCCCGGTGGCCGTCTGGTCATCATCAGCTATCACTCGCTTGAGGACCGCCGGGTGAAACGCATGATGCGCAGCGGTAATCCTGAGGGCACCATCCATCGCGATATCTACGGTAACAGCCTTTCTCCGTGGAAGGAAGTGACCCGCAGGCCGATCAGTGCCGATAAAGCCGAGATCGAGGTGAACCCACGAAGCCGCAGTGCCCGCATGCGGGTGGCTGAGCGCAAGGATGACACTACCCGAAGTCCGCGCCACCCTATCTGACGTTGATCATGGCCTCTTCAAGAAAACGCAAACCCAGTTCGTCGACCGCATCGCGGGCGAAGAAGCCTGTGCGCTTCGTGAAAGGCTCAGCAACCTCCGCGGCAACTCCCTCGGTAACGAAGACCGGAAAGAAGCGCCGTGGAACACGGGCAGGCAATTCCCGGAGAGCAACCTCTCCAACAGCCGCCAAGGCGTCGGCTCGGGCAACCTCCAGGACGGTCTCGTCCGCTACGGGACCGGCCTCGGGACGATCGGCAGCGCGTCGCGCCGGTTCTGCTCGTGCGGCGGCTTCCACACGCTCGCTGGACACCGGATCGCTGCCGGGATGGCGGGATCTGGCCGAGAACAATGGAGTCCGTGAGGCACCCCGCAAGGAGTCCGATCAGTGGCTCGGGGCGGTGTCTACAGCCCGGTTCCTTGCCGTCGTGCTGGCAGTGGCAACCCTCTTTACCCTCTACGTAGGGCACGTGTTTGCCACACAGGAGCTGCTCTCCGAGGTGCAGGGGCTGCGCAACGAGCAGCTTGCTCTCGAAATGACCTTTGACAAGTTGCAAGGGGACTACCACCGGGTGACCGGTCCTGAGCGTATTTCCGAGGCCGCTCGGGACATGGGTCTACAAGATCGATTACGGATGGCCTCACCCATCATCCTTCGCTGATAGCTGCCACGAGACCACGTGAACCCCAACCGAACAGAGCCCTCCCGACTGACTGCATGGAACTGAAGGACCAGATATTGGCACGTATGTACGTGGTCATCACCTTGATGGCCTTGCTGCCGGTCGTGATCGGACTGCAGGTACTCAACGTGTCCGCTATTGACGGGTCCGATCTGCGGGAGGTAGCCGAGCATCAGTCCTCAGAATACCGGGACATCCCGGCCTTGCGGGGCGAAATCCTCGATGCCACAGGTCGACCTCTGGCCGTCAACATCGAGCGAGTGGACCTGGCGCTCGATCCCATGGAGTCCGGGTTCAGGAACGTCTCTGATCGCTTCTATGCCACCTTGTCCGAGGTCTCTGGTGTTCCGGAGGCTACGTTGCGCGCCCGTGTCAGGAATCGGACCAGCCGGCAATATGTGATGCTGGTTCGCGACGTTCAGATGTCTGGCGCCGAACTGGCATGGTTTGCTTCCGTACCGGGCGTCCTTCCAACGGGCACCACCACGCGGCGCTACAATCATGGCACGACAGCAGCCCATATTCTCGGCGCCACGGGTACCGATGGCGGCCTGACCGGTCTGGAGCTTTCCTTCGATGAGATTCTGCGTGGCAAGGATGGGCGGCGCCTCCTGCACAAGGATCGGCGCAACCGGGTCAAGTTCATGCCGGGGAATGAGGAGCGCCCGCCCGAACACGGCGAGTCCCTCGTTCTGACCATCGATTTGCTCAAGCAGTCCATCCTGGAAGAGGAGTTGGCCCGCGGCGTGGAATATGCCCGGCCGAAGTGGGCAGCGGCAGTAGCGCTTGATCCACAAACGGGGTCCATTCTGGCCATGGCGAACTGGCCCACCTTCGACCCCAACCGGATGGGTGCCTATCCGAGCGCGAACAGGCGCAATCACGTCATCGCCGACATGATCGAACCGGGATCCGTCATCAAGGTCGTACCGGCCGCTGCTGCCATCGAACGGGGACTCGTTGCCTTGTCCGACTCGATCGATACCGCAGAGGGCTCACTCAAGCAGGGCCGCTACACGATCACGGATACCCATCCGAATGGCACACTGACCTTTGCAGACGTCATCAAGGTCTCAAGCAATGTGGGCACGGCGCTGGTGGCTGAGAGGATGTCCGAGGGACTCATGTATCAGTATGCCCGTCAGTTCGGGTTCAATCAGAAAACGGGCATCGAGCTGCCGGGCGAAGCAGATACCAAACTGAAACGGACCGATCGGTGGAGTGCCACGGATCAGTCGGCCATGAGCCGAGGCTATGCACTGCAGGCAACTCCCCTGCAGATTGCACTCTCCTACGCAGCTCTTGCCAACGGAGGCGTGCTCATGAAGCCGCATCTGGTCAAGGAGCGTCGCGATGCTGCCGGTCGCGTAACCTGGACTGCCGAGCCGGACTCCATTCGCCGGGTGATCGATCGGGTAACAGCCGATACGCTCATGCGGGCCTTCGAGTCGGTGGTCTCGGAGGGCGGAACGGCCGAGCAAGCCATGATCGACGGGCTTCGTATTGCCGGAAAAACGGGCACAGCCCGAAAAGCCGGTCCGGGGGGATATATCCCGGGTGCCTACCGGGCAACCTTTGTGGGATTGTGGCCGGTGGAGGATCCCAAGGTCGTGTTGGCCATCGTCATGGACGAGCCTGAGCGCAGTATGTACGGAGGTGTCGTTGCGGCGCCCATCTTCCGACGGGTCACCGAGCGGTGGATGGCCCACATGCCGGAGATGGCCCGCTACGTGCATCGCGATGACCACGCCCTCCCACCGCAGTCGCCCTTACTGGTTCCTGATGTGACGGGGATGCCCGCTCCCATCGCAGGCCGGCGCCTGGCAGCTCTTGGGCTCGAGCCTGCTGGAAAGCCCCTGGATTACCATACGGCCGTTCAGAGTCAGAATGTATCTCCCGGGGCCATGCTGGTGGACCGGGTTGTAGTGCGCCTTGAAGGAGCCTTGGATTCTCTTGAGAGCATGCCCGATGTGACCGGAATGTCCGGTCGGGAGGCGCGTGTTTGGCTGGGCTCCCTGGGTCTTGAGGTGGAGGCAAAAGGGCACGGTCTCGTGCGTGAGCAGTGGCCCCGTCCGGGTGCGAGGCTGACTGGCCAGGCCCGGCTGACACTGAACTGATTGAGATATGCCATGAATCGAACTCGTTTGAGAGCAGGCGATCGAAGCCATCCACACAACTACAGAACATCCTGTTACGGGTATGCTCCTTGATGAATCCTGCATCCTGCATCGAACCCTGTTGCAAGGCAGGATGGCCGGCGTTGTCGTCGATAGCAGCGGTCACCTTCTTACACCGTTCGGTTAGTGACATACCAGTATCCCGACCATTCCATGAATTGACGCCGCCTGGCGTCTCATTCCGGAATGGTCACCTGTTCCTTGACAAAGCTGTTTCAAACGGAGCTACTGCCACCGCACGCGGTGCGGAGCGCAGGGACATGCTGTCCCTGCGCTCCGCTGCTGCGTGTGGATCCGCAATCGCGCGGCGCTTTCCCGATAGTGCTCCTCCGACATTGCCGGCCCGTGCGCCCCGAGTGACCCTTTTCAGCGCACACGCAGCAGGGCAGGCACCGTCCGCTTCTACCGGCACCATCTGCACCCCCACCACTCATCAGGACCATCGTTCCTGACTTTCCGCGTCATGCTTTTTTACCTCATCCGCTATTTGGAAGCTGTCTTCGAGCCACCGGGATTCCAGGTGATCGAGTACATCACGGTCCGCGCGGCCCTGGCAGCCATCACGGCGCTGCTCCTGGCCCTGTTCATCGGACGTCGCATCATTCAATGGCTGGCTGACAAGCAGCTCGGCGAGCAGATTCGCGAAGGCGCCGAGGCAGGTGCCGTAGACCACACCCACAAGCAGGGAACCCCCACCATGGGTGGCCTGATCATTCTGATTGCCGTGCTGGGAGCGACACTGCTATGGGGCGCGGTTGCCGAGGTCTATGTCTGGCTCATCATGTTGGCCACTGCCTGGATGGGTGCCTTCGGTTTTGCCGACGACTACATCAAGGTTGTCAAAAAAGACAAGTCCGGTATGCCTGCCCGGGTCAAACTGATCGGTCAGGTTTCGCTGGGTCTCCTGGTCGGGTCGGTACTCTATTTCCATCCGCAGTTCTCGGATATCCGGACGCTGACCTACCTCCCCTTCGTTGCTGACGAGACACTCGATTACAACATCCTGAGGCACTGGATCACGGGAGTGGACCTGGGCTGGGTCATTTACATCCCCGTCGTGGTCTTCATCCTGACTGCCTTGTCCAATGCGGTCAATCTGACCGATGGCCTTGATGGCCTCGCGGCAGGGGTCACGGGTATCGTGGCCCTGGGTCTTACCGCCCTGGCCTATATCGCGGGCAACGCCATTTTCTCCGATTTCCTCAATGAGATGCTGCTGCCGGGCGCCGGAGAGCTGACCGTGTTTGCTGCCGCTTTGGCCGCTGCCTGTTTTGGCTTCCTCTGGTACAACGGGTATCCGGCATCGGTCTTCATGGGTGATACGGGTGCCCTCTCCCTTGGCGCCGCCATTGGCACGATGGCCCTCATGATCCGGAAGGAGTTGTTGCTACCCCTTCTCTGTGCAGTCTTTTTCTGGGAGACCCTGTCGGTCATCGTCCAGACTTCCTATTTCAAATACACCAAGCGCAGAACGGGCCACGGCAAGCGCGTTTTCAAGATGGCACCCATCCATCATCATTATGAAGCCAAGGGCTGGCACGAGGCGAAGATCGTGCTCAGGTTCTGGCTTATTACAGCCGTTACGGTCGTCGCCACACTACTCGTACTTCGCATTCGATGACAACAACGTGCCAACCATACCGCGCGTTGCGACCCGATTACACCACCTTTTTTCAGGGGGCTCAGGCGACATCCAGACTGGATGCCTGTCCCTGCCAATCGTTACCATGGAGGAGATGCTGATGCAACCAAACGACCTGGTCCTCAGGGGCCGGCACAACGTGTACAACTCGCTGGCAGCAGCGGTAGCGGCACGTGTCGTAGAGGTTCGAAGCGATGTCATGAGGGAAAGTCTTCGATCGTTCGAAGGCATACCGCATCGCCTCGAGCACGTCCGGGACGTCGAGGGCGTTCGCTTCATCAACGATGCCAAGGCCACAACCGTGAATGCCGTCTGGTACGCTCTCGAGCGCTTCCAAGAGCCGGTAGTATTGATTATCGGCGGTGAGGACAGCGACCGTGACTACCACAAGCTCATTCCTCTGATACGGGAGCGGGTACGCGCCTTGATCCTGATCGGCGGGGCGGCCGAGAGGCTTCATGCCCAGTTGGCCCCCCACGTGAAGGATGCAGTCACCGCCGAGACCCTGGCCGATGCCGTTCATCTGAGTCAGTTACTGGCGCAGACGGGCGATGTGGTTCTGCTCTCGCCTGCCTGCTCGTCCATGGATCGGGGCGAATCCTCTGAAGCGACGGGAGAGCGTTTCAAGCAACTGGTATCCAACCTCTGAGACCCTTCATCGAGCGTAGACCTGCAGCCATGCACTTGCTGACCTTACGTGGTTCGAATGCCGGCACGGTGGATAAATACATCCTCTGGGCCATCCTGGTGCTCTGCGCCATGGGAATTGTGGCCGTCTACAGTGCCATCGGGTATCTGGCGCAGACCAAAGGAGGAGGCAATACGGAAGCCCTCCTGTTCAAACACCTGTTTCGGGTGGGTCTGGCGCTGACGGTGATGGGCTTCTTCTCGATCGTCAACTACCGTGTGCTGGCCAAGTACAGTCGCTACCTGCTCGTGGGGTCCATCCTGTTGCTGTTGGCTGTTCAGATCATGGGTGTCGTAAGTGGGGGCGCCGCACGATGGCTGAATCTGGCCGGTGTCATGTTCCAACCGTCGGATCTGGCAAAGGTATCCCTGGTTCTCTATGTGGCTACGCTTCTGTCGCAAAAGCAGGTCTACATCACCTCCTTCGCCCGTTCTTTTGCTCCCATTTTCCTGTGGATCATGGTTACGATAGCCGCCATCGGAATATCGGATCTGTCCACCTCGGCCGTGGTGCTCTCAGCTGTTCTGCTGATGTGTTTTGTTGCCCGTGTCAGCATGGTGCAGCTGATCATGGTGGGCCTTCTCGGGGCTGTTCTCGGCTATGGCATGCTGGCCACGTCTCCGCAACGTGCCGCACGGCTTGAGTCCTACGTGGGCGTGAAGCTCTTCCCCCACACGGATGCTGCATCAGTCTTTTCCTCCTCGGATGAGCAGTTTCAGGCCGAGCAGGCCCGAATGGCCATTGCACAGGGGGGTCTCCTTGGTGTCGGTCCGGGGAAAAGCACCCAGAGGGACTGGCTGCCAGCGCCCTACAACGACTTCATTTTCGCCATCATCACCGAGGAGTACGGTCTGGTTGGAGCATTCACCTTGCTCTTCCTGTTTGTGGCCATCCTGTATCGGGGCCTGTTGAAAGTAGCGCGCAGTGCGCCCGACCCGCTCGGCCTGTTCCTGGCCGTGGGAATTGTCGTGATGCTCACGATGTATGGATTTGTCCACGCCGGGGTCTCGGCCAATCTGTTGCCTGTTACGGGCTTGCCGCTGCCCTTTGTCTCCTATGGGGGGACCTCGCTCCTGGCCAACGGCATCATGGCAGGCATACTGCTCAATATTTCCAGGCAGGTGGATCCGATACCATGACCCGTCAGAGCCACATACTGCGTGATGACGCACCACGCATCCTCATGGTGGGTGGGGGTACCGGGGGGCATGCCTATCCGGCCATCGCCATTGCCGATGCCATTCGCGAGCAGGCGCCCCGGGCCGTTATCGAATTTGCAGGTTCACCCACGGGTATCGAGTGGCGTATCGTGCCCGAGGCCGGCTATGCGATTCACCCGGTCTCTGTTCGGGGACTGCAGCGGCGGCTCTCCTGGAAAAACGTGACGCTTCCCTTCGTGGTGGCCAAGGGTCTCCTTCAGGCCCATGCCCTCATTCGCCACATGGATGCCGATATCGTGGTGGGAACGGGCGGCTACGTGGCCCTCCCCCTGATTTTGGCTGCCCGCTCGTTGAATCGTCCCGTCGTGCTGCAGGAGCAAAATGCGTTCATGGGGCTTACGAACCGGATCGGAAAGCGGTTTGCCGATCGTATCCATGTAGCCTTTCAGGAGGCTGTCCCACCGGACATGGGCGAGCGATGCCGATTGACGGGTAATCCTGTTCGAACCTCGCTTACGAAGCCGAGCAGGGACGAGGCCCGGGCCCACTTCGGGTTGCAGTCGGTGCGTCAGGTACTCTTCATGACCGGAGGCAGTCTAGGCAGCCAGGCCATGAACGAGGCCATGGGTGCCTCCATCCAGACGTTTCTGGACCGAGGAGATACCGCCGTGATCTGGCAGACGGGGGAGCGGTATTACAGCCGTTTCAAAGAGAGTATACCAGCGCATGAGAACATGCGTCTCCTCAGGTATGTCTCCCGCATGGACATGGCCTACAATGCGGCAGATCTCGTCGTTTGTCGCGCCGGTGCATCGACCTGCTCTGAACTCATGCTTACGGGCTGTGCATCACTGCTCATCCCCTCGCCCAACGTGGCCGAAGATCATCAGACGATGAATGCCCGCAGCCTCGAGAGGGCCGGCGCGGCCCAGGTGCTGCCCGAGGCGCGCCTTCAGGATGGGTTCGTGTCCGCGGTCATGGATCTGCTCGACCATACGAAGCGCCTTGAAAGCATGGGTCGTGAGGCCCGTCGATTGGCACGCCCGGACGCAGCGGCTGATATCGGTCGGGACATCCTTTCCCTGTGTCGTCATTCGCCCGCATGAGCTACATCCGGACATACCGCAAGGGAAATGCATGCAGCCTGAGGCACCGGACCGGCACGCCGTCCTCCGGCAGCCACGCAGCACGTGTCAGGGAGGTGGCCTCATGACGAACGGGACAAGAAACGGGGGCCGCTCCACCGATCTTCGCCTCCTGCTGCTGGGTGTGCTGCTGCTGGCAACGCTGACCACAGGAGGATGGATAGCCTGGCGGTGGGCGGGGCAGGTCACGCTTGACGAGATTCGCATCGAAGGCCATCTGAACGCAACCGCCGAAGAGATTCGGGAGGCGATGCGGGTGGATTCCGGCGCAGTCCTGCTAGATATGGATGCGGCGCTTCTCGAGGACCGCATCGTGCGCCACCCATGGATCCGGGAGGTCGATGTGAACCGTCTGCCCTCGGGTGTATTGGCGGTTCGCGTCGACGAGCGAACCCCGGTTGCCCTCCTGATGACGCCTACCGGCCGCATGGCCTACTGGGTGGATGCCGAGGGTTGGCGACTGCCGGTTACCGAGCGCGCCCGCTACGACGTTCCCCTGGTCTATGCCATGAGCGAGCCGTGGCACCCGATGCGCCCGGTGCAGCACGAGCCCACGCGCCGGCTTTTGCGCGAGCTCGGCGCTGCGTCCGATCGTCTTGATGCCCTTTTTTCGGAATTCGTGTGGGATGGCGATGGATGGACCGTCCATCTGACACCCGCGCCGCCCCACGGGAGCATTCCCGTGGTACTCGGCGCCGACGGGTTCGCCCTGAAATTCGACATGCTGCTGGCCTTCTGGGATCAGCAGGTCCTGCAGCATGCCAACAAGATCTTTGACCGTGTAGACCTCCGTTTTGACAGCCAAGTCGTCGTAGAGGAACGCCCCAGGCAGGGGTATGCCATCGACACAACCAACAACAACAATGAGTGACAAAATCGTCGTCGGACTCGATATCGGTACCACCAAGGTGTGTGCCGTTGTCGCGACATCAGATGAGCTGGACCGCGTCCAGGTCCTCGGGGTCGGCGTGGCCGAATCCGAGGGGCTCAACCGGGGCGTGGTGGTCAACATCGACAAGACCGTGGCCGCCGTGCGCGAGGCCATCGAAGAGGCCGAGCGCATGGCGGGCGTGACGGTCCGTAATGTCATTGTGGGCATTGCCGGCGATCACGTCCAGAGTTTCCAGTCCCGAGGGGTCATCACCATATCCGGACGCGACGGTGAGATCACGGAAGCCGACGTGCAGCGCCTGCTGGAAGACACGACCCACGTGGCCATGCCGGCTGACCGGGAGATCCTGCATGTCATCCCGCAGGAGTTCATCGTGGATGGGCAGGATGGCGTGGCCGATCCTGTCGGCATGAGCGGCGTGCGTCTCGAGGCCAATGTGCACATCATCACGGGGCTGGTCTCGGCCGCCAAGAATATTTACCGCTGCGTAGAGAAAGCGGGCTACGAAGTGGCCGATATCGTCCTCGAACCGCTCGGCTCCTCGTTTGCCGTGCTGCATCAGGATGAGAAGGAAGTCGGTGTGGCACTCATCGACATCGGCGGTGGCACGACAGATATCGCTGTCTTCGAGGACAACACCATTCGCCATACAGCGGTCGTTGCGGTAGCTGGCAACAAGGTTACGGACGATATCCGCAAGGGCCTGGGCGTGATGCGCGATCAGGCCGAAGCGCTCAAGTGCGAGTTCGGGGTGGCCTTGGCCGAGATGGCGCCCGAGGAAGAGATTGCCATCCCGGGCGTGGGCGGCCGCAACGAGAAGCGGGTTGGCCGCTCGACGCTGGCCCAGATCATCCAGCCGCGCCTCGAGGAAATACTGGAAATTGCCGCTATTGAAATCAAGCGCAGCGGTTTCTCCCGTCATCTGTCCGCCGGAGCGGTGTTGACGGGGGGCGGATCGCTGGTCAAGGGAACGGCCGAACTGGCCGCCGAAATTTTGGGAATGGATGCCAGGATCGGAAGGCCGATGGGCCTGACTGCCGGGTTGGTCCAGGAAGTATCCGATCCCAAATATGCCACCGGTGTGGGGCTCGTGCTATACGGACTTCGCCCGGAAATGATAGGAAACACACCATTTCGCACGAATCATCTGGACGCCACGGATCCCACCGCAGGTGGGGACAATGTGGTACGAAAGATCAAGAATGCCATGATGGGGTGGTTCAATGAGCTCTAGCAGCTTGTCAACATACCCGAGCACCGCGTCGGACCGATCGCTCAACCGGTCCGGCCACTTTACAGCCAATACGTTCTTCGGAGGAACCCATGGACACGAATTTATTCAGCAGCCATTTCGCGTTTGACGACGCGGAGAATGAAGAGGCCAAAATCTGCGTCGTAGGCGTGGGTGGCGGCGGCGGCAATGCCGTAAACAACATGATTGCCAAGGGCATCTCGGGGGTGGACTTCTACGCCATCAATACCGATTCCCAGGCGCTCGATGCCAACAGTGCACCCTTCAAGATCCAGGCCGGTCGGGGACTGACCAAGGGGCTCGGTGCGGGTGCACGCCCCGGCATCGGAGCCGAGGCCGTTGAGGAGAGTCGCCACGAACTCGAGGAGGCGCTGCGCGGCTTTGACATGGTGTTCATCACCGCCGGTATGGGCGGTGGAACGGGCACGGGAGGTGCGCCGATCGTGGCTGCCATATGCAAGGACCTTGGAATCCTTTCCGTTGCCATTGTCACCAAACCGTTCATGTGCGAAGGGCCACGCCGCGCCAAGTCGGCCGATGCGGGCATCGATCTCCTGAAGCAGAACGTGGATACGCTCATCATCATCCCGAACGAGCGCCTGCTCGATATCGCTGGCGAGGATACGTCCATGCTGGAGGCCTTCGGGAAGGCGGATGACGTCCTTTATAACGCCACTCGAGGTATTTCCGACCTCATCACCGTGCATGGTCTGATCAACCTGGACTTTGCCGATGTCAAGACAACCATGCGAAGTGGCGGAACGGCTCTCATGGGGGCAGCTATGGCCTCTGGCGAGAACAGGGCCGAGCGCGCAGCCAGGGAAGCCCTATCAAGTCCCCTGCTCGATGGGCTGACCATCCACGGAGCCCGCAACGTGCTCGTCAACATCACGGCAGGCCCCAGCCTGGGCATCCGCGAGGCGACGCAGGCAACGGCCATCATCCAGGAAGAAGCGGGAGACGACGTGGAAGTCATCTTCGGTACGGTCATCGATGATACCATGGGCGACGATCTTCGCATTACGGTCATCGCAACGGGCTTTGACAAGGCCATGGCCACAACCGCGTCGCGCAAGCCACGTGTGGAGCTTGACGTCCCGGCCTACACCCAGAACCCGATTCCGTACAAGGGCGAAGAAGGGCTCAAGACGCTTGACACACCAGCCTACGAGCGTCGTGGATCCTCTCTCAGCATGGGTTCGGGCGATGGCGATGGCCTCGGCGAGTCCACGGAGCCCTCGACGCGGGTACGCCTGCTGAAGCGGGATGAGATTCCGTCCGGTGACGGTGAAACGGAATCCGATAATGATGTGCCGGCATTTCTTCGCAAGATGATGGATTGACGGACAACGGACATTCGGAGCCGTCGTGCCCTCTGCATCTCCGAAGGCAGAGGGCGTGCACGTGCTTTGATGGAGATCGAACCCTCCACCATCAGCGTCATGCTGTGACCGGCCCCTGAGCAAGGCTGGGTGGATTCTGATGTTTGCAGGCTGTAGAAGCATCAGGTGTGGTTGGTTCGGTATGGAGCGCGCGGGCCCCCTCTCGAGGGGGCCCGCGCCATTTTTGTCCGGACCCATCGGTGTATGCTGAAAGGTTCCATCTTTCAGCGCCAAGGGCATATGCCCTATTTTGGCATCCCTTCCGGGGCCTACTTGGCCCGCGCCACTACCGAACACTGCTCCTGCCTCCTCCTCGTGCGCTCAACGCTCACATACGTTGCCTTCCTCTGCTCTTTCCTGGCACTGAGCCTGCCCGCACTACGGGTCATGGCACAGGACTCTTCGGTGGATCGGCCCTTGGTTGGTGTGGATTGGGAAGCACCGAGCGATTTCGGTAGCGCCGCCAGTGACCTGATGGAGATAGCCGAAGTGGGGTTTTCGGCCGTACGTATGCCGCCTGTGTTCGACAGGGCATTTTATTCCCTGGCCGATTCATTAGGTCTCACGCTCTTCATTGAGCTGCCCTTCGCCCAGCTCTCATCACGCGCACTGCAATCGGAACTGGCTCAGGCCGATTCGCTCCTCTCCCTTGTACTGGCAGCCGGGCAGGGGCATGCATCGGCCGGCCCCGTTGGCATCACCCGCCTTTCAGATACCGGATCCCCAGGAGGATGCGATGCCATCGCGCGTGTAGCAGAGCGTATCCGTGCTGCGGGTCGGCGCGCCTACTACACCTCATCGTTTCTGTCGGCAGACCGCTGCACTGCGGTGGTTGACATAGTGCTTTTCGATCTCCTGAGTCCGCACGGCAACCTGCCGGCCTTGGCGTCCATGATTGCTCAGGCCGGTCCAGGCGCCGCCGCACGCGAGGCAACGCAGAAGGAGGCTCGAGCGCGCGATACCCCATCGGACGTTTCGCAGCGCGGCATCGCGGGACTCGGCGCCGCCATCACGCACCCCGAGGCCTCTGGGTGGATGAACGAAGGGAGTCCCCAAGCGCACGCGCGCTTCATGGAAACGGCGCTCAACCAGGTTGTGCGCTCCCGCCTTCCCTATGTATTTGTCCATCGCTGGCGGGACCAAGCGCCCCACGCGTCCACGCTGCCCGATCCCTGGGCCCGTTCCTACGGCCTGTACACGGAAGCCTCCGATCCACGCCCGGCGCTTCAGGTCGTCAGGGGGATCCTGCGGGGCTTCCAGGATACATTTGCCGTTGACAAAGGCGTCCCACCCCCGCCGAAAGATCCCTGGTACCCGGTTCTGGGATGGCTCATGGTCATGCTGACGGCGCTCCTCTATGCAGGCAGTCCTCGGTTTCGAACCATGATTCCGCGCTACTTTTTTGCGCACGGATTTTTTCGCAATGCCGTGCGTGAAGCCCGCGAAGTGCTACCACTGACCTCTACGATCATCCTGACCATCATCGGTCTGTCCATCGGTCTGATCGGCTCCTTCGTTTTTTCGCAACTGCGGGAGCTTCCGCTGAGCATCCACCTGTTCCGTTTGATGAGCCCCGGCTCCCGGGCCTATCTGACGGCCATCATGGGCGAACCTCTTGTCCTGACAGTCCTTATCGGCAGTGGGACCCTGCTCTGCACCTCGGTGTGGATGGGATGCTGGATGGCCCTGACGCGATGGCGGGCTCGATTGCTTCCCAGTCAGGCCCTCATGCTGGCATCATGGCCCCGTTGGCAGATCCTGCTCATCCTGCCTGTAGCCATGACGCTGGAGGCCACGCCCGGCGTGCCGCTCTGGGCTGTCCTGTGCCTGGGCATGGTGTGGTTGGGTACGGCCGTGTGGGCCACAATCCGTACGACGTTCGATCTCTACAAGATCACGACGGTTTCGCCTCTTGCGGCAGGGTGTGTCTGGATGCTGCATCCCCTCAATCTGGGGATCGCTACCCTGTTGGGCTGGAGCCTTCTGCACTGGGACCAGGTCCGTTTCGCCTGGCATCTGCTCGTGTCAACCTAGCCCTGGAGTCAGGTGGGCCCACGGGTCACCGCGCGGCCAGGGGTAGCGGTGTATCGACCCCTTTCTCATGTCCGACTGTTCCTCGTCCGAGGCACGTTTCATGCCACAGTCGGTCGGCCAGGTCATAAAAGGGTTGCTTGTGGTGCATCCAGCCGAAGTGCAGGGCATAGGGGGTCACCCACATGAAGTCGCCCTTGCCCGGAAGTCGTGTGAACAGGCGAACCAGGGCATCGCGCAGCCCATCGAAAGGCAGCCCGCGAAGGCCGTGGACAAAATCGTCTGCGTAATGGCGGCACCGCACCGCGTGAAAATCGCGGTCGTGGTCCACAAAACCCTCGATGAAGTCGAGCTGCGGGCTGTCCTGCCCTTGGAACCAATCGAAAACGGGCAGATCCAGGTAACTCATGGCCATGGCCATGCTCCATTCGCAGCTTTCCTCGGAACGGCCTTCGTCCAGCCGGCTGCGGAAATGGGTCTCATGCCGGCGAGCCAGGAAGTCCCGCGCAGCGGACATGACGTCAGAGATCGCCTGTCCGCTTGCCCCGTAGATCATACCGGCCTGTACCCGCGGTAGATAGGTCAGACCGAAGCGTCGCATCGTTCGTCGCCGTCGATCGAGGATCCGATCGGCCAGGATACCGAGTCCTTTGGGTCCTCCGAACCAGAAATCAGCCTTGTGCAATCCGGTGGCCGTGAACTCATAGGCAGAAAGACGTGCCCACAGGGGATCGGGGTTGCGACACCAGACAATGTCCGAGTCCACGTACAGGTTGCGCTCGAACGGCCGAAACGCATCCAGGTGGTGTTTGAATCCGACAATAGACTGGTGTGCCTCGGGCAGGACGTCAAGAACCGAAAACAGGGAGTCAAGCCCCAGTTCGTGCAGACGCTCAATCTGGGAGGGGTCCGCGTAGAGCGCCACAGGGCGCTCGGTATCATGACGCCGAAGCGTCAGCACCGAGGCGACAGCGTGGCGCAGATACTTTTCAGATCCGTAGGTGTGGAGTACGTAGCCTTCCACGTAGCGAGACCGCATTGAACATCGTGAATCCTGGGTCGCAAGCGAACGCAGGCTGCTCCCGATTGTTCGTCCGGCTACTCATTCCACGTCAGGACCGGGAGCGATTTTGCTCGAGACGCTTGTTCAGGTTGTCCATCAGGGCATCGAATCCGCGCTTTCGGATGTAGGACTGGAACGAGCGGCTGTAGCCTTCTACCGTACTCACGTCGTCGAGCACCACGTCCGTGGCCAGCCATTGCGCATCGGTGCGTTGCAGCGTGTAGGCTACGACCGTCGGTACGTCTTTATACACGGTCGTCGTGAGTACGTGCGCCGTGTCACCCGATACCGTGATTTCCTCGTAGGTTACCTGGGCGCGGTAGATATCCACATCCCCCAGGCTCTGGTAGCGAACGATTTCCGAAAATACGTCGACAAAAGCCTGCTGCCGCTCTGCGGAGAGCTCATCCCAGTGGCGTCCAAGGGCCTCCCGTCCCATGGCGCCGAAATCGAACATGTCGTTGACGGCCGTCCGCAGGGAAGCCATCTGGTCATCGCTCAGCTCCTGATCCGTACCCAGGATGGCTTTGATTTCCCGCTCTCGCTCTTCGAGCATGATGCGGATGGCATCGCTCTCCGAGCTTTGCCGCGCCATGACCGGTGGAATCGTCGCGGTGATGAACAGAAACGTCAGGAGGGCGAAGGAGGTGTATAGTCGGGTAGACATCATGAGGACGTGTCAATCAGTGTTCAGGGGGCTGGAGGGTGATTGCGTGGTCTGTGACTGATTAAAGACCAAGAAGTGTACCATCTCCCAAGGCCGTCTTCAGGTACCCGGCTTTTCTCCATAATCGAATGAGTGCCCTGTTGAACTCGAAGACGGCTTGTTCTCGTTGCGCCTGCAAGCTCAGGTTATCCCGAACAGCGCGAACGAGGTTTTCTGTATCTCCCAGGTCGAGGTCGAAGTTGATCTGCTCATCCCGCAGCCAGCGTTTGGAGATGAGAAGGGCTTCTTCCCGCGCCGAGACGGCTGCTTGGGCAATGAGCACGCGGCGGTACGCCTCCTCTACCTCAAAGAGGACGAGCTGCCGCAGGCCTTCCTGCTGGCTGCGAACCTCGGCATGCTGGGCTTCGGCCTGGCGCACCTTGGCTCGTGTCTGGGAGAAATTCAGGTTTTGGCGCACGGCAAACCCTGCCTGCACGCCGCGTGAGAGAAACGGGTCGCTGACGTACGGATTGCGCTGCCGCTCCCGTCCTGCGGCGTAGGCCCATTTTCCCGAGAGTCCCAAGAAAAGCTTGGGGAAGTAGTCCGACCGGGCCACCTCGACAAGCGATGCACGGGCCTCGACACCCGCCGTGATACCAGCCAGCTCCGGCCGCTCGGCCAGCGCCAGCGCCTGCCATTCCTCCAGTGACTTCAGATTGATCTCGATGGGCTCGAGCACTTGTGCCTCGACATCAACCGTTTGTCCTTCGGGCAGAAACAGTTGCCGCGCCAACGCCGCCCGCGCCAGTTTGCGGCTTTCCTCTACTTCGATCACGCGCTGCAAAAATTCCTGCTCCGTGATTTCGACCTGGAAGAGGTCAGCATAATCCACATCGGAGGCGCCTTCCTCCAGCAGCCGATCGATTTCCCGCTTGGCTTGATCCACGATATCGCCTGCCTCCCGGGTCAGTCGTCCCAGGGCATCAGCCAGTTGCAGGCTGTAGTACAACTCCGCGGTGCGCTCCAGGACATCGTTCTCTGTCACCCGAACGCCGGCCGCATCCACGTCCACGCCTGCACGGGCCGCATCGATCGAGGATCCAAGCTGTCCCCACGTCCAGAGCGGCTGAACGGCTTCGAATTCGATGCGATTGAAGGGAGACAGTACGCTCCAGTCATTACGCACATCCGGATCGAGATACAAGCGATCCTCGGGGGTATCGTTCGGGTTGTCCAACGCCGGCGCAACAGCATGCGCCGACGTGGCAGAGAAATCTGTCAGGTATCTCGATGCGCGCGCCAGAGACAAGCGAGCCTCGGCATAGGTCTTTTTGGCCTCGGAAGCATCCACTTCGGGACTGGCCTCCAGAGCGTGCTCCAGGGCATCTTCCAGGCTGATCACGAGCGTGTCGCTCATCTGAGCGACGGCGGGCCTGGGCAGCAGGGAGAGCAGAACACAAAAGAGGAATAGCAAGGTGCGCACGAGCATCTCAACGGGAAAACAGAGTGGAAGCGGGGAGACAAACGTATTCCCCGTCGCTGTTGTTCTTGACGCGGACAGCCGCCATGGGGTAACTTGGCGTTCGCTCTTTCTCACTCCTTCGACGGACGCGCTGCCACGGATACGATCGTGTTGCAGCGCAGGGAATCCGGGTCAACATCATGCTGCAAGAACCTGAAAATGGTCACAAGGCATGTTGTTGGTAGCCGGAGCTGTACCCGCAACTGTACGAAACGGGTCACGCCCCAACGAACGATGGCACCACTGATGTCCTTTTCTTGTCGGAAAGGTTTCGGGAAGGTGGGTCGGGAGGGGTCGTGGCGTAACTGTTTCAAGCCAGGAGACCGGTCCGACGAATGGTGTCCACTACCTCCGGGAACAGAGGTGCCGGCATCGTTTCGCTGCATGTATCGTGTCTCCCTGCCACTGCCAGTGGCCTGGGGTTGCCTACCCGTGTGGTAAACCGGGCCTGTACCTCAAAGAGGAACAGGCCTTTTTTGAATCGCGCTACCCACGTCATTACTGTCGGCATTCTTGCAGCCATGCTGACCATCACTGCCCTTCCGGGGTGGGCTCAGGTAGCAGATTCGGTGCTGGTGCTCGAAACCATCATGGTTGAAGGGGAGCGGGAGGACGAGGTGGCCTTTCCCGGAGCGCTCTCCATGCGTCTGGGGATGCTCTCGGCGCTGGCGGCACCGGATGCAGCGCGCCTGCTGGATCACGCCCCGAGTGTAGAGGTTGGGCGGGCTGGAACCAGCGGGGCGGCCCTGGCTTCGTTCCGGGGTCTGGGCTCGGCCTCAACCCGCATTGAATTCGACGGGATCCGCCTGGTTGACCCTGCCACCGGGTCGTTTGATCTTTCGCTCTTTCCACCGTCCCTGATCGGTTCGATCGCCGTCGTTTCGGGCGCTGCTGACGGATCGATTCCTGGTGGGCGGATCGTTCTCGGGGCGCCTCGGGCAGCCCCTTTTCAGGCATCCTTCGAGAGAGGATCCTTTGGATACCAGGAGATGGGCGGTCGGGTCGGCACGACCCGGCCGCACGCATCGGCTTCGATGATGGTATCGCGCTCCTCATTCGATGGCGCCTTTCCCTACCGTCATCCTGTCTGGCCCGGTAATCCCGTTGTGCGACGCCGCGGAGCGGCTCGCTCCCACACGGCAGCCCTCCTGAGCTTCCAGCACCATGCGCGCCCGATACCGGATGCAGGCGGGCAGTCTGCGGGAGGGGTCCTGTATCGCGCTGTGGTGCTGGCTACCCATGTCGATCGCTTGTTGCCCTCGCTGTCGATATCCGAGGCGCAGGCTGCTTCCCAGCAGGATGCGTTGGTCTTGGGGGGGCTTCACATGCAGACGCAGTGGGGTGACATGCCCGTGCAGGCAACCGTGTCGACGACGCACAGCCGATTTCGATACGAGCACCCCGAGCGGGACTCATCCCGCGTGGCGCTGGGCCAGGTCGCGCTCCGGGCCCGACTCGACAAAGTGCTCTCGCGGGCGTGGACCGTGGCCGTCGAGCCGTCCCTGGCCATGAGCCGCACGACGACCGTAGCGTCCTACGACGTTCATGATGCTGCGCTTCGCCTCTCGGCAGGGTATGTCCGCAGGGGATGGATGCTCGGGGTATTTCTCGATTCCCGTCATCGCTCGACCCGCACGATGGGCTCGTCTTCCGGTGAAAACGTACTCGCGATGACGCCCGGTGTGTGGTGGTCCCGGGTCCTCATTCCCGGACTGGAGTCGAGGCTGGCTGTTGCACGTGTGCTTCGCCTGCCAACCCTGAACGAGCGCTACTGGACGCCCGGAGGCAATCCCGAGCTGCGCTCCGAGCAGGGCCTGCAGGCCGAATGGATGCTCTCCTACCAACCGAACCCGTCGCTTCACGTACGGCTCGTCTCCTTCCTCAGCCGCATGCAGGATCGTATCGTCTGGCGACCTGCCTTACTCGACCCCTCCCGTCCCATCTGGACGCCCGATAACGTGGCCCTCGTGCAGGGCCACGGGATGGAATTCTACCTGAGCTGGTCTCCTCTCCCATCCATGACCGCCATGTTCTCGGGTACGCGCCGCATTCAGCTTGATCGCTCCAATCCTGCAGCCGCCTCCCATGGCCATCAACTACGCTTTGTTGCCCCATGGTCTGCGCGCGGCACGCTGGAGTGGTCACGCGGTACACTCGGCTTTTTTGCGACCTGGTATTACAGCGCGCGGCGCTTCACAGCCACCGATGAATCCACGTGGATGCCGTCGCATCGGACGCTCGATGGCGGTCTGGCGTGGCGGCCCATCCTGAAGCGTGTCCCCTTTACTGTCCGTCTGAGCGGAATGAACCTGCTGGGCGCAGCCTACGAATCCTCTCCATGGATGCCCATGCCGGGCCGATCCTGGCGATTCGGCGTTGCCGTTGGCGGGTGATCCTTTTGTTTCCTGCGTCACTTTCCGACATGACTCCTTTCTCCATGATCCCGATCTCCCGTCTCTTCCCTCGTTTGTTCGCTGCAGCGGTCCTTGTTTCTCTTGTTTCCCTGACGGGATGCGATGCCCTTGACGGCACCGAGGCGGACTCCGCTGTTCCGTCTGCCGAGGCGATCATCGTTGCGAATGGAGGTAATTTCTCGGATCAGAACGGCTCGTTGACCTTTTTCGACCCTGAAACAGGTACGGTCACCCAGTCTTCGTCCCGAGCCGGGTTCGTACAAGGCGTACTGGCAACACCAACCGGTCTGGCCATCCTTATCAATACGTTTGACGAGGGCCGTATCGACGTTCTCGATCCCGTGGACGGGGTCCTGCTGGCGCAGTACACTGGCATGGACAATCCACGCCATGCCCACGTGCATGATGACACGCTGTGGGTGACAACGTCCACCTTCGGAGAGATCGGACACGCCCTGGCGCTGGGACCAGCCGGGCAGGTGCATTCCGCCACGCCGGTCGGATTCGTTCCCGAAGGTATCCTCTCGTGGGCAGGCCGTACGGTCGTGGCCAACAATGGAAGCCTCGGGAGCGGCACCACCCTCAGTCTGGTGGCTTCTGACGGTCAGGAGGCTGAGGAGATCGAGGCTGGCTGTGATGGCCCCCGGGACCTGTACGCTGCCTCTGCCCTGATGGTCGTATGCTCTGGAAAAACGGTATACACCCCGGATTTTTCAGCTGTTGTGGAGACCACCCCGGGTCAGGTCGTCTTCATCAATGATCAGTTCGACATTGAACATACCCTCACGCTTCCAGGTCAGGCCGGGTCCACGAATGGTACTGAGACAGCCTACTACGCTGAAGCCACGGGAGAGCTCTTCATTACCCTTTCGGCATCGGAACAGGTTGTTGTCATCGACGCGGCCACCCGTTCCATTACCGGGACGTATGATCTCTCGGGGCATCCCACGCTGGTGGGCCTCTCCGGTATTGCCTACGATGCCGGACGGGGCATGCTCTACGTTGGACGGTTTCCGCAGTCGAGTGCCGGACCCTTTCCGGACTATGCCGCTGCCGGAACCGTGCAGGTCCTGGATACCTCGGGTGAGCAGATCGATGCCTTTCCGGCCGGTATTGCCATCTCCTCGATCATTCTTCAGTGAGATCCAAAGCCATGCACCGACACCAAGGGATATGCATCAAGCGCTGCGTCTGCAGCCGGGTTGATTTTGCTGACCTCAAGGAGCTGGCCGATCTGCATGGCGCAGAAACGATCCCGCAGCTGCAGGCGATTCGTGAGTTCGGCGTCAACTGCCGACTCTGTCATCCCTACGTGCGTCAGATGCTGCGTGATGGAACGACCGAGTTCTCGCACATTGTGCACGGGGATGAGCGCAGCTGATGTCCGGGCCGTTGAGGAACCGTTTTTCCGGCCCGGAGTGCCAATTCGACACGGTATGTGTCCCATGGCTGAACCCCTGCAACATGGCTCCCGCCACTCTTTCCGGCCCACTGCTCCGCGTATGCTGGCCGGCATGATGCTCCTGCTCCTGCTGCCATCGCTCTCGCTTGGGCAGGTGGCAGAACGGGCAGGAGACCAGGGCGCCCGGGTTACTGTGGTGCCGCCCGAGCGCGTTGCCAGGGTGCTCTCCGAAGGCCAAAATGCCTTTGCTCATGAGCTGAGCGGTCTGCCGCATCCTCCCCGGCAGGCACGCCCGCTGACTCAGGCGACTACGGGTGCGCGGCCCCGGCAGGATGCCTTCGATGTCCACTACTATCATCTTGATCTGAACCTGGATGGTGACCGCTCCCCGGAACTCATCGGACGGGTCCGGATCTTGGGTACGGCCCGCTCCCGTATCGACACATTGGAATGGGATCTCTTCAACGCCATGGAGGTCGTGTCCGTAACGGACCAGAATGGAGATGCGCTCCGTTTCATCCATGCCCCTGCGCAGGCGCCGGATAAGCTCTTGATCCTGCCATCGCAAACCGTCGAGGCAGGCGAGCAGCAGAGCATCGAGATTGCCTATCAAGGCAACCCGGTTTTTGACGGCGCGCGGGGTGGATACCAATCCGGTCTTCGAAGCGGAGGAGACCCGTACATCTGGACACTGTCCGAGCCGTATGGCTCATCGGCATGGTGGCCGACAGAGGATCATCCCTCGGACAAGGCCGACTCGGTGCGCGTCACGCTTACGGTGCCCGAGGGCATGACGGCGGCCTCAAACGGCATGCTTATCAGTGAGCAGCACCACGAAGAGGGCACGGTCACGTTCGACTGGCTGCACCGTCATCCCATTTCGACCTACCTCGTTTCGATTGCCGCCGGTGACTATGACCGTATTGTCGAGACCTACGTACGCCCTGCCCATCTGGCTGCTGAGTTCGGGCCGGCAGAGGTGCCCATCGAGCACTACGTGTACAAGGATATCCCTGCCTTCGAGGGGATCGGGTCGACGAGTGGTTGGCGCTTGACAGCCGACGCCATGGCTACTCAGGAAGACTGGTTCGGGCCCTACCCGTTTGCCGACGAGAAGTATGGTCATGCCCACGTCACCTTCAGGGGGGGTATGGAGCATCAGACCATAAGCTCCATGGGCAACATCGGCATCGAGCTGGTTGCGCACGAATTGGCCCATCAGTGGTATGGCGACGCCATCACCCCGGCGTCCTGGCGGGACCTGTGGCTCAACGAGGGCTTTGCCACGCTTGGGGAAATGCTGACGTTCGAGGCCGACCCGACCTTCGCCTCGGTCCGTGATGTCCTCTTCGACCTGTATTACGAGCGTGCACGGGCGGCTGCGGGAACGCTGGTTTTAGCCGACACCACGGATGCCGCGGACATGTTTTCCCACGGAAGGGTCTATGCGAAGGGCTGGATGGTACTGCGCATGATACGTTACCACATCGGGGATGAGCGCTTCAGAGAGGTACTGCGGGCCTGGGCCGCGCATCCTGACGCGCGGTATGGCACGGCCACCACACAGCAATTCCAGGAGACGGTGGAGCAGGTTACCGGCACCGACTGGTCCCGGTTTTTTGAGCAGTGGGTAACGCGCGGTACAGGCCTGCCGACCTTCACGGTGGACTGGGAGGACACGTCGACGGCTTCATCAAACCGGATCCGCCTGCACGTTGCGCAGACCCAACATCCTCTGCACTCCAACGTTGAGGCCTTTGCACTTCGTCTGCCCTTGTGGGTGCGAACGGCGGGCAGTACGTACCTGATCCTGCTCGACGTGGGAGCGCGCGAGGAGACAGCCGACATCGCGCTGCCTGAACGACCACTGGCCGTGCTCATCGATCCGGAGCGATGGATACTGCGTTCTGATGCACCTGTTGGTGCCAATCGGGATGAAGGGTTCGTCGCGGTGGGATCGCCGCTCACGGTGGACGTGGCGCCGCATCCAGCCCAAGGGCCTATCCATGTGCACATCGCAGCAAAGGAACCCTTGGGCAGCTCGGTTCACGTGTCACTGTATGATATGTCGGGCAGGCGTTGGTGGTCGACCGAACAGGCGCCGGGTGGGGCGCTCATGACCCTCAGCATTCCACCGCCAGCCGCCGGCCGTTATCTTCTGCGGGTGCAAAGCGGCCGCCACGTGCATGAGCAGCTGGTCGTGGTGCACTCACGCTGACGACCATTTTTCGCAACCATCGCCCTGACATGTCTTACACCATCCGTGCAGCCCGTCCTGCCGATGCTCCCGATCTGGTGCGCCTGATCAATGCCCTGGCTGCCTATGAACGGCTTTCGCATCACTCCAGACCGGACGCAGCCGTGCTGGCCCGTCAGCTGGAATCAGATGCCACGCCGCGCATCGAGGCCCTTGTAGCAACGGAAGAGGCTTCCGGTGCGTGCGTTGGTTTTGCGCTCTTCTTTCACAACTATTCGACCTTCCTGACCAATTTCGGTCTGTTTCTGGAAGACCTCTTCGTTGAACCGGAGCATCGGGGTGCCGGCGTCGGATTCACCCTTTTCCAGCACTTGGCCACCATTGCCAGGGATCGTGGATGTCAGCGCTTCGAGTGGAATGTGTTGGATTGGAACGAGCCCGCCATCTCCTTTTATGAGCGGCGCGGCGCAACCATGCTGACCGAGTGGGAAACCATGCGTCTTGAGCGGGATGCCATCGTGGCCCTCGCCGGGTAGCCGGCTAGAAGCCACTGGCCGGAACGATACGTCCGTCGCACGTGATGCGCTCATCGGCGTCGGGCTCGCGTGTGGGTGCATCGCCCGGCGAGAGGGGAGGGTCGCAGTCCTTGGGCACGTAATGTGTGTGACTTCCGTGGGGCACTACGTAGTAGGGCCGCGCGTCAAAGGTGCCCAAGGAATCGATGAAGACGACGACCAGAAACAATCCGATGATAAGCAGCAGGTAGAAACGGGCTCGTTTTTTCATGGAACGCGGGGGCAGGCTTTGTAACGGAAGATCCACAGTTACCTTGGGGATCACAGAGCACCAACCCTTGCCGCTGGGCAGTGTTCTCGCCCCCGTTGAAATTCTCTTTGCTGTCGAATGTACCCTGCCTGTTCGGCGTCCAAGAGGCC
>Ga0181573_10000383_pt1 | contig 46950 bp, 40 predicted proteins | sample 101ome_25_FD_148643 | JGI IMG/M metagenome (GOLD analysis project Ga0181573, IMG submission 148643) | Coastal salt marsh microbial communities from the Groves Creek Marsh, Skidaway Island, Georgia - 101409BT metaG (spades assembly) | ecosystem: Environmental > Aquatic > Marine > Intertidal zone...
AAGACTTCGTCGACGCCCTCTGGCAGTAGCCAGCGGTCGCCGTCCGTGGGGTCGCCCATGGTTTTCTTTCCTGTCCTTGAGGCAGCGCGCTGCCCTAGCGCACCGAATACAACAGCACGAGCCCCAGGGCCATGCTCACCAAACCCACCCGGCGCAAGGCCGCGTCATCACTAGTCAGCACCCGCAGCATGCCCCGGCGCCAGAGGGCCGGAGCAGCAAAGGGCAGCAGACCTTCTAAAACCAACACCAGGCTGAGCGCCGTCAGCAGCGCTTCCACCGGGGCCTAGTCCTTGCCGTCGTTCGCGCCAAGATACTTGAAGAAGTCGCTGCTCGGATCAAGTACCAGCACGTCGTCCTTGCCGGAGAAGGCACGGCGATAGGCGTTGAGGCTCCGGGTAAACTCGTAAAATTCCGGGTCGGCGTTGAAGGCCGCAGCATAGGTCGCCGTGGCCCGAGCATCCCCTTCCCCGCGGATTTCCTCCGCGGTTTTCTCGGCGTCGGCGCGGATCACCACGGCCTGCCGTTCGGCGTCGGCGCGAATGCCCTGGGCCATTTCCCGGCCCCGGGCGCGATGTTCCCGGGCCAGCACTTCCCGCTCGGCGCTCATGCGCTGGAACACGGAGTTGCTGACGTCCCCGGGAAGCTCAATGCGCTTCACCCGCACGTCGATGACCTCAACGCCAAATTCCTTCTGCATCACTTCCGACAGGCTGGCCGTCAGGTTATCCATGAGCTCATCGCGCTGCCCCGAAACCACCTCGTAGACATCGCGACGGGAAAACTCGTTCCGGAGCCCCGTGCGCACTCGCTCGGCGAGGCGGTCCGAGGCGTTCCGCTCGTCCCCGGAAGTGGCCGTGTAGTACAGCGCCACATCCTTGATCCGCCATTTCACGTAGGAGTCGACATTCAGGGGCTTCTTATCGACGGTGAAGTAGCGCTGCGTTTCCGAATCCAGGGTCAGAATACGACCGTCGAAGCGCTTGACCTCATCGGCGAAGGGCATCTTGAAATGAAGCCCCGGGGCGATGTCCGCCGTCTCCAAGGCGCCGAAGCGAAGCAGCACGGCGCGCTCCGTTTCCTTCATCACGAAGATTGCGTCGGAGGCAAGGGAAAAGAGAATTACCCCAATAACGGTGAGCAGCGTTGCACGGGTAGACATTAGCGGGGCCTCCGGGAGCTGCCATTATTGCTTCGTGCTTCAAGCTCCCGCAGCACGGCGTCCGTCAGCTGATCCACGGTGCTCTGGGAAGGCCGCACACCTGCCCCTGGGGCGGTCGAATCCCGGCCCTGAACGATCTTATCGAGGGGCAGGTAGAGCATTTGGTTACCGCCTTGAACATCAAGAAGCACCTTGCTGGTGCTTCCCAGCACCTCTTCCATAGCGTCGATGTAGAGGCGATCCCGGGTCACTTCCTTTGCCTGGCGATACTCCGTGAGCAGGGCCGTGAAGCGGGAGGCCTCCCCCTCAGCCCGAGCCACCACCTCATCGCGGTAGGCGTTGGCCTGCTCAATAATCCGCTGCGCGTCCCCGCGGGCTTCCGGAACCACCTGCTCAGCGTAGGCGTTGGCCTCGTTGATGAAGCGCTCTTCGTCTTCCCGAGCCTTTTGCACGTCATCAAAGGCCGCTTCCACTTCCCGGGGCGGGGCGCCTCGGTCGAGGTTAACGGAGCGCACGCTCATGCCCGTGCCGTAGACGTTCAAGTAGACCTGGAGCCGCTCCTGCACCGTGGCCGCCATAGCTTCCCGGCCCTGACCGATGACGTCGTCCATGGTGGAGGACCCCACGACGTGGCGCAGGGCGCTTTCCGTCGCCTGCTTCAGGCTCTCCCGGGGCTCCCGCACGTTCACCACGTAAGCCACGGGATCGGCGATGCGATACTGCACCGTCAAACTGACGTCGACGATGTTTTGATCTTCCGTGAGCATTTGCGCCTGGTGCTCTTCCACGAACACGCGCGTGGTGTTCACGGGAACCACGGAATCCACGCCCAGGGGACGCCACCGCAGACCCGGTTGCATGACTTCGTTTTGCACCGCGCCAAAGCGGAACACCACGCCCCGCTCCTGCTCATCGAGGGTATAGAAGCCCGTAATGGCATAAAGGGCAAGCAGCACGCCGGCCACCAGGGCCACGGCCCGAGCCCCAAAGCCCCCGGCACCGCCGCGACCACCGGAGCCACCGCCGCCACCAAAGAGGCCGCCGAGCTGGCTCTGCAGCTTGCGGAAAGCTTCGTCTAGATCAGGGGGACCTTGATCGCCACCGCGACCCCCACCCCAGGGATCCTGCTGGCGACCACCGCCGGGCTCGTTCCAAGACATCCGTTGCTCCATTGCCGTCTGCGCTTGCGAAGACGCGCTGCCCCGAAAGGATGCGCAAACGCCCGTGAGAAAAAGGTTTTCACCCCGTGCCGCTTGCATTCTAGGGAGCCCCCTAGGCCGCTGCAAGGTAAGGACCGCCCCTAGGCGGGATCAAAGCGGAGCCCCTCCGCGGTCAGTCGCTCCAGGGCGTCCCGGGGCAGGCGAAGCTCAAGGGAAATCTGCCCTTCGGAGTCAAAGACTTCTTCTTCGACCCAGCCTTTCTGGTGAAGTTCCGCCCGCAGGCGCCCCGCCTCCGGGGGCAGGGTGCCCCGGCCCCGTATGGACCCGCCGAGGGCCTTCCCCAGCTCCGTGGCCAATGCGTCGTAAATCAGATCAAAGCCCAGCTGCGCCGCGGCAGACACACGCACCGTGGGCGGCGCTTCCAAACGGGAGTGGGCCCGGGGCGCTCGGTCTTCGGTCAGGTCGATCTTGTTGTGGATCTCGATGCGCGGCACGCGGCTGGCATCAAGCTCCTCGAGCACGGCCAGCACCTCGGCCCGCTTGTCCTCCCAGCCCGGATCGGCGATGTCGATCACCAGCAGCAGCACATCGGCCTCCGACACCTCCTCGAGGGTGGCCTTGAAGGCTTCCACGAGGCGGTGGGGCAAGCGACGCACAAAGCCCACGGTATCTGCGAGCACCGCGGGACCAAGGCCGGGGATGGCGAGGCGGCGCAGCGTCGGATCAAGGGTTGCGAACAGTTGATCCGCGGCCAGCACCGACGCCTCCGCAAGGGCATTAAAGAGGGTGGATTTCCCCGAGTTGGTGTAACCCACAAGCGCCACGGAGGGGACACGCCGGCGCTGCCGGGCCCGGCGGCTCTGAGCCCGCTGAGCTCGGACGTCCGCCAGGCGCCGCTTCACCTGACCAATGCGCGTGCGCACCATGCGCTGATCAAGCTCGAGCTGAGTCTCCCCGGCGCCGCGCATGCCGATCCCGCCCTTTTGCCGATCCAGGTGGGTCCAGCCGCGAACCAGGCGCGTCGACAAATGCTCAAGCTGGGCAAGCTCCACCTGGAGCTTCCCTTCATGGGTGCGCGCCCGCTGGGCAAAGATATCTAGGATCAGGCCCGTGCGAGACAGCACCCGGGCCTGCACGAGCGCCTCGAGGTTCCGCTCCTGGGCCGGAGACAGGTCTTGGTCGAAGATCACCAAATCGGCCTCAAGGGCCTTCACCTGATCCCGGAGCGCCTCCGCGCGACCCGACCCGAGGAAGGTGCGCCGATCGGGCTGACGCCGCTTCGCCGACTCCAGGGCCAGCACCTCAGCGCCAGCGGCCCGAGCAAGCTCAAGAAATTCCTCCGGTTCCGGGTCCGGCTCCCCTTCCAAAGCAACAGAAACGAGAAGGGCACGTTCTCCGCCCGCTTCCCGTTCAAAAAAGAGGTTGGCGATGGTGGTTTCGCGCCCTAGCTGGGCGTGCCCCCCTGATCGTCGCCGCCACCGGCCCCGGGCATGCGGACATTCTTCGAGGGCACCACGGTGGAAATGGCGTGCTTATAGACCATCTGGCTCACGGTGTTCTTCAACAGCACCACGAACTGATCGAAGGATTCAATCTGCCCCTGAAGCTTGATGCCGTTCACCAGGTAAACGGAGACGGGAATGCGCTCTTTCCGTAGCGCATTTAGAAACGGATCCTGAAGGGATTGCCCTTTGGACATCGGTGGGGCTCCTAGGCGTAGCACTCAAGACAACAGCGAGCGCCAAAGGTGGGGGATAGAGCTTTTTATCGTCGGGAAATCATGGGGCCCGCCCCGGGGGAATTCAAGGGCAGGGGAAGGCCTTTGCCAGGCTGGAGACGGACGGCAAAGCGAAATCTGGGCCGAGGGGCAGGCGCTGGAGCCCCTCCCAGCCCCTGAGCCAGGTCAGCTGGCGCCGGGCCAGCTGCCGGGTAGCGGCAAGCCCCGCCGCCCGGGCCTCTTCAAAGGACAGGGTGCCGTCGAAGTGGGCAAACCACTGCGGGTAGCCCACGGCGCGGAGGGCTGGCAACGCCGGGGACAAATCGTCCCGGGCGCGTAGCGCCGCTACTTCCTCTAGCCAGCCCGCCCCGATCATGGCGTCAAAGCGCGTCTCGATGCGGGCGTGGAGCGCCGCCCGATCCTCGGGCCAAAGGCCAAAGCATTGGAGGGAAAAGCCATCTTCCTCTAGGGGCCGCGCCGTGGGGCGATCCCAGAGCACGCTCGCCCGCTCCCCACTGGCGTCCATGATCTCCAGGGCCCGGAGCACGCGTCGAGGATTCTTCAAATCAACGCGTCGAGCGGCCTCCGGATCCTGGGCCTGAAGGGTTTCAATAAGCGCCGAAAGCCCCTCCGTGGCGAGCCGGTCCTCGAGGGCTGCGCGGAAGGCGGGGCGCGCCTCCGGTAGCTCCGCGAGCCCATCCTGCAACGCGCGGAAATAGAGCATGGTCCCGCCCACGAGCAAGGGAATGCGCCTGGCTTCCCGAGCCCGCGCCATGGCTGCCCGAGCATCGGCGAGGAAATCGGCGGCGGAGTAGGGGTCCGCGGGGTCGCGAATATCAATCAGTTCGTGGGGATAGGCGGCAAGCTCCGCCGCCGTGGGCTGGGCCGCGCCGATAGCCAGACCGCGATAGACCAGGGTGGCGTCCACGCTAATGAGGTGCACGGGGTAGCGATCGGCCAGCGCGAAGGCGAGGGCCGTTTTCCCCGCAGCGGTAGGGCCCAGGAGGGCGACGGCGGGCCAGGACACGCTAGCGGCCCCGAAGGAAGAGACGATCGAGCTCCGGCAGACTTAAGGCCGTCCAGGTGGGGCGACCATGATTACATTGGCCACTGCGCTCCGTGTGCTCCATGGAGCGCAGCAGGGCGTTCATCTCCGCGAGGGTGAGCGCACGGTTTGCCCGCACGCTACCGTGGCAGGCCATGGTGGACAGAAGCGCGTCCTCCGCCGCCTGCACCCGGGCGCTGCTGCCCTCTGCTTGAAGATCGGCGAGCACGTCTCGCAGCAACTGCTCCACGTTGGCTTCCGCCAAAAGCGCCGGCACTTCCCGCACGAGCAGCTGCCCCGGGGCGACGCGATCGACCCGGAGCCCTAGCGCTTCTAGGGCCGGCCGGACCTCCTCGGCACGATCCGCTTCCCCCTCGCTCACGGCCACGGCCACGGGCACAAGCAGGCGCTGGCTTCGCACCCCCTCCGCCTCCCGGCTCCGCTTTAAGCCCTCGTAGGTAATGCGCTCGTGGGCCGCGTGCATATCAACGAGGATCAGCCCGTCCTCGTTCTGAGCCAGGATGAAGATGCCGTGGAGCTGAGCTAAGGCGTAGCCCAGGGGCGGCGGCCCCTCCTCCGATTCCGAAGCTAGGGTCGGCGCGCTGACCGCAGGTGCGCCGGCCGCAGGTCCGCCGGGGGCAGGGGGAAAGGCACCCCCGGGCTCAGCGCCGGCACTGGCCAGGCGCTCATAGAGAGCGAGGGTGGCACCGGACGCCCGGGCGGACGATCCAAATGCCAGGGCCCCCTGGGGCCGGGGCGCAAAGGCGGCCGGCGCCGAGCCAAAGGCTTCGCTCGGCTCGCGATCGCTATCGGCGGCAGGGGCACCCATGACGCTGCGCTTGGCCGCCAATCGATGCTCCGGGCGCATATCGCTGATGGCCCGCTTTAAGGTCCCGAAGAGGAAATCGTGAACCTGGCGCTGCTCGCGGAAGCGTACCTCGTGCTTGGTCGGATGGACGTTCACGTCCACCGCATCCGGGGGCAGATCCAGGAAGAGCACGAAAGCGGGATGGCGACCGTGATACAGCACGTCGCTGTAGGCCTGGCGCACGGCGTGGGCGATCACCCGATCCTTCACCGCTCGGCCGTTCACGAAAAAGTATTGGAGATCGGCCTGGCTCCGGGAAAAGGTGGGCTCAGCCACCCAGCCGTGGAGCCGCAGCCCGTCCCGGCTACCGTCCAAAGCGAAGGCCGCGGCCAGGAACGCCTCACCGCAAATAGCGCCGACCCGCTCTAGCTGCCGTTCCCCCGCCACCGCGGGAAAGTGCCGGACCGCCTTCCCCGGGGTGTGGAGGGCGAAGGTGACCTCCGGGTGGGCCAGGGCCAAGCGCCGAAGCACCTCCTCGATCCGCGTGCTTTCCGTGCGTTCCGTGCGCAGAAATTTTCGCCGCGCCGGGGTATTAAAGAAGAGGTCTTCCACATCGACGGTAGTGCCCACGGGGTGAGCCGCGGGGTAGCAATCGACGTTCTCGGCGTGCCCATTAACCACGAGGCGCCAGCCTTCCTCCGCGTCACGGTGGCGGGAGGTCAGGGTCACCCGAGCTACGGAGCAAATACTGGCCAGGGCCTCGCCGCGAAAACCCAGCGTACCCACGGCCTCAAGGTCCTGGAGCCGGGCGATCTTGCTGGTGGCGTGGCGCGCGACGGCCAGGGTGAGTTCGTCCTTGGGAATGCCCGAACCATTGTCCCGCACCCGGAGGCGGCGCACGCCCCCATCCTCAAGCTCCACCTCAACGCGCGTGGCCCCAGCGTCGATCGCGTTTTCCACCAGCTCCTTCAGCACGGACGCCGGCCGCTCGACCACTTCTCCGGCGGCGATCTGGTTCGCAAGCTGCGGCGGCAACAGGGCTATGGGCACGGCTTAGCTCCGGGGAATGACCAGCACCTGCCCCACGCGGATGCGGTCCGAGGCGAGATTGTTCGCCGACTTAAGGCGCGCCGTATCAATGCCATGGCGCGCCGCGATGGTCGACAGGGTATCACCCCGGCGAATTTTGTAGCGCGGCGCATTGGCCAGCTGGGCCTGCCGCGCCGCAAGAAGCGTTCCCGGCGGCGGCGCCTGCTCCAGGTGTGCCCGAACCCCCTCAAAGATTGCCTCCGCCAGCCGGGTCTGGTGCCGCGGCGAGCGCAGCAGCCGGGCCTCCTCGGGATTGGAAATAAACCCCGTCTCCACCAGCAGGGAGGGGATATCGGGGGACTTCAAAACCACGAAGCCCGCCTGTTCCACCCGCTTACTGTGCAGCCGGGTGCGCGCCCCCAGGGCATCCACCACGCGCCCCCCCGCCAAAAGGCTTTGGCTTAGGGTCCCGGTCATGGCGATATCGATCAGCACCTGGGCGAGCACCGGGTCCCGGTCCGCAAGGCTCACGGCGCCCACCCCGCCAATCAAATCGGACTGGTTCTCCTTGGCGGCGAGCCAGCGAGCGCTTTCACTCGTCGCCCCACGCTGGGAGAGGGCATAGACGGACGCACCCCGGGGCTGGGGAGAGTCGAAGGCGTCTGCGTGAATGGAGATGAAGAAATCCGCACGGAGATCCCGGGCCCGGGCCGTGCGGCGGCGCAGGGGCACGTAGTAATCGCCGGTGCGAATGAGCTCTCCCCGAAAGCCCGGCGTCGCGTCGAACTTCGCCTTTAAGCGCTGGGCAATGGCCAGCACCACATCCTTCTCCCGAACCCCGCCCGGGCCTAGGGCGCCCGGGTCCTCGCCCCCGTGCCCCGCATCGATGGCAATCACGATGGCGCGCTGCGCCTCGGCCACGGGCGACGGCGCCGCAGGCTTGGCGCCCTGGGGGCGAAGGTCCACCACCAAGCGATGGCCCATCCCCGCCACCGGATCTAGGGCAAACACCGTGTGGTCGTGGGGACCGGTGAGATCGAGCACGAGGCGGAGCTCGCCCCCGGCCTTTTCAGCGCTCCGCACCCCCGCCAGAGTGGTTTGGGCTAGGGGTAAGCGCGCCGGATCGAAGGCGAGGTCTGCATCGGCCAAATCGAGCACCAACCGCGCCGGATTATCGAGGGTAAAGGCCGACCAGCGCGCGGGGGCGGAGAGGTCCAGTACGAGGCGGGTGTGCTCCGGACCCGCGTGGGTGCGCATGCCTTCAACGGTAGTGGCGCCCAGGGGGCCAGCAAGGAGCAGCAGCGTGAGCAAAGCCCCCGCCCGGGCCCGTCGGAGGCGAGGCCGCGCAAATCCGGCTAGGAATTGACCCATGGGGAACGCAAACCCCGCACGCTGACCGCCCAGTAACATCGTCAGTCTGGGCAGTCCCTCCCCCTTTCGCAAGGGGTCCACGGGCGGTCAGGGCTGGGGGACGGTCCCGTGAACGCGTCGCCCGTCGCCCTCCAGGTCAAAGCGCAGCGTCAGGGTGGCGGGAGGCAAGAGCCCCTCCCCCCGCTCGGGCCACTCAAAGAACAGCATGGCCGCCTCCTCGAGCAGTTCCCGAAGCCCCAGGGCGTGAAGTTCCTCCGGGTCTGCGAGGCGATAGAGGTCAAAGTGAACGATGACCTGACCGTCCAGCTCATAGCGCTCGAGGAGGGTGTAGGTCGGAGAGCGCACCGCGCCCTCGTAACCCAGGGCCCGCAGCGCACCCCGGACCAGGGTCGTCTTCCCCGCGCCCAGATCGCCATGGAGGTAGACCACCTGGGGACAGGGCAGGGTCGCCAGCTGAGCGCCAAGGGTCAGGGTGGCCGCCTCATTGGCCAGCCAGTGGTCCCCCGCCAGCGCGCTCATTGCGCCCAGGCCTTGAGCAGGGGCCCGAATTCGTCAAAAAGATCTCGCGCCAGGAGGCTCGGCCCCCGGTGCCCCGCGGCCCGGTCCCCGGCTTCCCCGTGAAGCTGCACCGCCGCCGTGAGCGCCGCCTCCACCGCCAGCCCTTGAGCCCATAGCCCCACGGTCAACCCGGCGAGCACATCCCCCATACCGGCCGTGGCCATGGCGCTGTTGCCCCCAAGGCTCACGGCCAAGCCGGCCTCGCTCGCGATGATCGCCCCAGCGCCCTTCAGCACGGTGGGGGCACCATAGCCCTGGGCGAGGGCCGCAGCAGCGGCAAAGCGATCGGATTCCACGGCGGCGGTGGAGCAGCCAAGAAGGCGCCCCGCCTCCCCGGGGTGAGGGGTGAGGAGCGCGGGGAAGGGCAGGGCGCGGGGCCCCGGCTCCCCCAGGAGGGTTAGGCCATCGGCGTCAAAAACCGTGGGCAGGCGCGCCTCCAGCACCGCCCCGAAAAGCTGCCGAGCCCAGCCATCGAGCCCGAGCCCCGGGCCCAGCAAAACCGCGTCAGCGCGAGCAAGAAGGGGCGCAAGGTCTCGGCGATGGGTGATGCCCCGCACCATCAGTTCCGGGCACCGGGCCAGGGCCGGCGCCACGTGATCTGGCGCCGTAACCAGGGTGACGGCGCCGGCGCCGGCGCGCAGCGCGGCCTCCGCTGCCAAAAGGCCCGCCCCGCCCATGCCCACCCCTCCAGCCACCACCAGCACGCGGCCAAAAATGCCCTTATGTGCGGCGGCGGGGCGAGGCAAGGCCCCGGCGGGCCGGGGGCCAAGGAGGGTCACCGTCCCCTCCGGGATCTCGGAGGGGGGCGGGCAGGTGAGGTCTGCATGGGTCAGGGTTCCGACCCAATTCCGCGCTTCCCCGGTAAAAGCACCGCGCTTGGGAAGCAGCAGGCTTTGGGTCACCGTCGCCCGCAGCACCGCGCCCGGGGCCGCGCCCGTATCGGCGTCCAGGCCGCTGGGCAGATCCAGGGCCAGCACCGGCACGCCCTGGGCATTCACCCGCTCAAAGCAGTGGGCCAGGGTCCCCCGCACGGGGCGCGCAGGGCCCGTACCCAGAAGGCCATCGACCACCAGGTCGAAGGCCGCGGGATCAAACTGATCAAAGGGAGCAAAGGCGACCCCAGCGCCCTGCGCAAAGTCCTGGGCGCGTTGCGCATCCGCGGTCTTGGGCGGCGAAAGGTAGAAGAGCGTGCAGGCGAGGCCCCGCCCCTGAGCGAGGCCTGCCAACACAGCCCCATCCCCACCGTTATGGCCTGGCCCCGCCAGGATCGCCACCCGCCGCGCTTCGGGCCAGAATCCTTGGAGCGTGGTCAGCGCCGCCTGGGCGGCCCGGCGCATGAGCCGGAGCCCAGGCATGCCCTCGGCTTGGAGCGCGCGATCGTGCGCCTGGGCGGCGGCGGCCGTGTAGGCCCGGGCATCGCTCATGCCCGAAACGGGGGCGCAGGTCATGGGGGCTTTCTCCACCTAGCAAGGCCGGGGCAGTATAGGGCCTCCCCCCGTCCCCTGCAGGTATCCCATGAGCGATGGAGCCCCCCCCGCCAGCCCTGCGGCGCTCGACGCCTTGCGTCGACGCCTGGACGGCTGGGCCCAGGCGCTCGGCTTTGAGGCCCTGGGGGTCACGGACGTGGATGCGGGGCCCCACCGGGACTACCTCGCCCAGTGGCTGGCCCAGGGCCACCATGGCTCCATGCTCTGGATGGAGCGCCATGAAGCCCTCCGGAGCGACCCCACCGGGCTCTTACCCGGGGCCCTTCGGGTCATCAGCGTGCGCATGAACTACCGGCCCCGGGACGACAACCCGGAGGCCGTGCTCGCCGATCCCCGAAAGGCCTATATCGCCCGCTACGCCCTCGGTCGCGACTACCACAAGGTGCTAAGGCCCCGCCTCGCTCGCCTGGCGGAGCGCATGGAGCGGGAAGCCGGGGGGCAACACCGGGCCCTTACGGACTCCGCACCCCTCCTTGAGAAGGCCTATGGGGAGAAGGCGGGCCTCGGCTGGATCGGCAAGAACACGCTCCTCCTGAACCGGGAGGCAGGCTCTTGGTTTTTGCTCGGGGAGATTTTGAGCACCCTTCCCCTGCCCATCGACGATCCCAGCACCGGCGACCCCTGCGGGACCTGCAGCCGCTGCCTGAGCGCTTGCCCCACGGACGCCTTCCGCGGACCTCGGCAGCTCGACGCCCGGCGCTGCCTCGCCTACCAAACCATCGAGAACAAGGGCCCCATTCCCGAAGACCTCCGCCGCCCCCTGGGCAATCGCATCTTTGGCTGCGACGACTGCCAGCTGGTATGCCCCTTCACCAAGTTCTCAAGGTCCACGGAGGAAGGGGACTTCGCCCCGCGCCACGACTTCGATCGAAGCGAACTCCTGGAACTTTTCCGCTGGGATGAAGCCACCTGGTCGGCGCGCACCGCCGGCAGCCCACTGCGTCGCCCAGGCTTTGAGGGCTGGCAACGCAATCTGGCCGTAGGCCTAGGCAATGCACCCTTCGATCCTGCGATCGTCGCCGCGCTCAGAGAACGCATGGAGACCGCAAGCCCCATGGTGCGGGAGCACCTCAGCTGGGCCCTGGCGGAGCAGGCCGCTAAGGCGCCTTGAAGATCGTCCGCCGGTAGTGGGCCAGCTCGGCGATGGAATCGCGGATATCGTCCAGGGCCAGATGCCGGCCCTGTTTCTGCACCCCGGCATAGGCCTCGGGATACCAGCGCGCGGCGAGGCCCTTCACCGTGCTGACGTCAATCAGGCGATAATGGAAGAAGGCCTCGAGGGTCGGCATGTGCCGGCGAAGGAATCGACGATCTTGATGAATGGAATTGCCACAGAGCGGCGCCTGCCCCGGCTCCGCAAACCCCTGGAGGAAGGCCAGCGTTTCCGCCTCGGCTTGCGCCGTGGATACGGTGCTGGCGCGCACCCGATCCACCAGCCCCGAACCCCCATGGTGGGTCCAGTTCCATTCATCCATTTTGTCCAGCTCGGCTTCCCCGTGATGGATGGCAAACACCGGACCCTCGGCCAGAATCTGAAGCTCGCTGTCCGTGACCAGGGTGGCAATCTCGATAATGACGTTGTGCTCGGGATCGAGGCCGGTCATTTCCAAATCCATCCAGATCATGGGGGGGTGCTCGGCCATGGGAAGCTCCTTTCGCGGCAGGCGGCCGCAGCGCTGAGCGGCAGTCTAGCAAAGGCCGTAAGGGGACCGCGCCCATGACCCGGGCCGTCGTGCTGTCCCACCTCGGCCATGAACTGCTCGTGGCGCCGGAGCCGTCCCTGGCGCCCACCCGCTGCGCGCTGCGCAGCGCCCTGCCCCCCCTTGTGGCCGGGGACGAGGTGCGGCTGGCGGAGGACGGGGACACGGTGCTCGCCGTGGAGGCTCTGCCCCGGCAAACGCTGCTGGAGCGCCAAACGGCCCGGGGGCCGCGAGCCATCTGCGCCAACCTCGACACCCTGCTCATTACCTTTGCCAGCGCCCCCGCGCCCCATGGCGATCTTTTGGATCCGCTCCTGGCCGCCGCCTTCGACGCCGGCCTCGAGCCCTGGCTCCTGCTCAACAAATGCGACCTGACGAGCCCCGAGGCGGAAGCGCTCCAGGAAGAATTTACGACCCTGGGCTTTACCGTTTTTCGCCTAAGCGCCAAGGCCGGGGAGGGCATCGCGGCCTTGCGCACCGCGCTTCAGGGTCGCCGGGCGGCCTTTGCCGGGCAGTCCGGGGTTGGAAAATCGTCCCTTTTAAACGCCCTTATGCCCAAAGCCGCCGCCAAGGTTGGCAGCCTATCGGAACGGCTGAACCGGGGCCTGGGCCGGGGCCGGCACACCACCAGCGTGGTACGCCTTTATCCCCTCGGGGCCTCCCTCACGGAAGGCACCCTTATCGACGCTCCGGGGCTCCGGCGCTTCGTGCCCCTGCCCGTCAGTACCTGGGCCCTGGCCAAAACCTTCCCAGACGTGGTCGCCGCTGCCGCCCACTGCCGCTTTCGCGATTGCGCCCACGACCAGGAACCCGGCTGCGGGGTGCGGACCGCCCTGGCCGATGGCACCCTGGGCGTAGAGCGTCTGGCGCGCTATCGCCAATGCCAAACCGGCCCGGAGGCCCTATGAACCTTGATCGGTGCCTCTCCCTGGAGGCCTTCGACGCCCTGGCCAGCGCGACGCCCGGGCTTTGCGTGCTAGATGTCGGTGCTCCGCAGCGCTTTGCCCAGGCCCACCTGCCCGGCGCCCGGCTGCTGAACCCCATGGATCTACTCCTGGGCTTCGGGCCCGCCCCGGGGAACCCCAAGGACCCGGAGCGCCTGCGCCAAACCTTAGCCGGGGTCCTCGGCCCGGAGGCTTGGGCAGGCAGGGCGCCCGTGGTGCTCTACGACGATGAGGGGGGCGCCTGGGCCGGGCGCGCGGTGTGGACCCTGGAGCTTTTCGGCATCGACGCCTGGGCCGTTCTTGATGGCGGCCTCATCGCCTGGGCCGAGGCCGGCCGGCCCCTCGAACACGGCCCGCCGCCGGCCGCCTTCGCGGTGCCCGACGCGGTCCCCCTGAGCGCCTTCCCGAACCCTGAGCCCTGGGCCACCCTGGAGACCGTGGAAGCGGCCCTGGCCGCGGGCACGCACTGCCTTTGGGACGCCCGAAGCCCCGCGGAATATGCGGGATTCCAGCGCACGGCGGCCCGCAACGGCCACATTCCCGGCGCGGTGAACGTCCCCATCACGGCGCTCCTGGACCCCCAGGGCAGCGCCCGGCTCCGGGCCGATTTGGCGGGCTTTCTCAGGGAAGCGGGCATCGACGGCACCCGTCCCATCATTACCCATTGCCACAGCCATCACCGCTCAGGCTTAAGCTATATTGCGGGCCGCCTCCTCGGCTGGCCTATCCGCGCCTACGCCGGAAGCTGGGGCGAGTGGGGCAACCACCCGACCACGCCCATTACGGAAGGACCGCTCCCCCATGGTTGATCTTGCCCGCGCCCGGCGCTTTCTCTGGCTCCAGCATCGCCTGCCCAAGGCGCTGCTCACGCGCCTCGCCGGAGCCTTCGCACGCTGGGAGGGGGGCTGGGTGACGACCCTCGCTATTCGGGCCTTTGTCGCCGTATTCAAGGTGGACCTCAGCGAAGCGGTGGAGACCCGCCCGGAGGCCTTTCCTCGCTTCAACGCCTTTTTTACGCGGGATTTAAAGCCCGGGGCCCGAAGCTGGCCTGAAGCTTCGACGGTGCTCGCCAGCCCCTGCGACGGTGCCCTCTCAGCCCAGGGGCCGATTCGCACTGGTCAGCTGTTCCAGGCCAAGGGCATCGACTACTCCGCGGCGGCCCTCCTGGCCGGCGACGCGACGGCCTATAACGACGGGGCCTTCGCAACGATCTACCTCGCCCCCCGGGACTACCACCAGATTCACATGCCCCTCGCGGGCACGCTCACGGCGTTGCGCTACGTGCCCGGGGATCTGTTCTCCGTCAATCCCGCCACCGCTGCCACGCGCCCGGGCCTTTTTGCCCGCAACGAGCGCGTGGTGCTCGAGTTTGAAACCCCCGGCGGGCCCTTTGCCCTCGTGCTCGTGGGCGCGCTGATTGTGGGGGCCATGCGCACCCGCTGGACCGGCCGGGTCACGGACGAAAGCGCCGCGCGCTGGCGCCAGGGCGGGGACGCCGAGGTGGCGCGCGGGGAAGCACTCGGGGCCTTTGAGCTAGGCTCAACGGTGATCGTGCTGCTCTCCGAGCGCCTTCGCGGCACCCTCGGAAAGGACTGGCAGCCCCGGGACCCGGGGGCGCCCCTACGTCTAGGGGAAGCGCTGCTCGCGCGCTAACGCCGATCCCAACTAAAGGGCATGATCTCATCGAGGCTGACGGCCCCGGTCATCAGCATGAGGACGCGATCGACCCCCAGGGCCACCCCGGCGCAGGGGGGCAGACCCGCTTCCAGGGCCGCAAGGAGCGCCTCATCCACCGGCACATCGGGTTTACCCAGTTGGCGACGCCGGGCCCGATCAGCTTCGAAGCGTTCCCGCTGGGTTTTCGCGCAGCACAGCTCCTGAAAACCATTGGCGAGCTCCACCCCAGCCACCACGAGCTCAAAGCGCGCAGCGGTCTCTCCGCCGGGACGCAGCGCCGCCAGGGAGGCCAGGGCCGGAGGAAAGTCCGTGATGAAAGTCGGTGCCTGAAGGGTTTCCGACGCCTCCCCGTAGAGCCACTCAAGGATGGTCAGGGGGTCGCCCTCAGCGAGGGCTAGGGGGTCCCCTTCTCGCCCCAGGGCCGCCCAGTGCGCCGCCAGAGCCTCGGCCCAGGCAGACTCCGGAGCCTCGCGCCAGGCCAGCCCAAATACCTGCTTAAGCAAGGCGTCGAAGGGGAGACGGTCGGCGGGAAAGCCCGGGAGGAGCGGCGCAAGAAGCGCGTCCATTTCCCCTCGCAGGGCCTCATCGTCCCAGCCCGGCCGATACCACTCGAGCAGCAGAAATTCCGGATTGTGGCGCCGGCCCACTTCGCCGCCGCGAAAGGCCCGGGCCAGCTGATAGATGGGCCCGCTCCCCGCCGCGAGGAGCCGTTTCATGAAGTATTCCGGGGAGGTTTGGAGCGCTCCACCTTCCGCCGCCGGGGCCTCAAGCGCCGGATCGGTCACCCCTAGGCGTCCCAACACCGGCGTATCGACTTCCAGCACCCCGCGCTCGGCGAAAAACTGACGCAGATAAGCGAAGAGCTCAGCGCGGCGTTGCCACCGCGCCCGGTTCCCCCCGGGGGCCCAGGGGTGCTCGGCCATGGCTAGCCCTTGGCGCGGCTCTGGTATTCGGAGCTGCGCGTATCGACGCGAATCATTTCGCCTTGGTTGACGAAAAGGGGCACCTTCACCACGGCGCCGGTGGAAAGGGTCGCGGGCTTGGAGCCGCCCTGCGCCGTATCCCCCTTGATGCCGGGATCGGTCTCGACCACCTCAAGCTCAATGAAGTTCGGCGCCGTTACGGAGATCGGATCTTCGTTCCAGAGCACGATCTGGTAGGACTCCTGCTCCTTCAACCACTCCTTCGTAGCCCCCACGGCGGAGGCGGAAGCGGCGACCTGCTCGAAGCTGCCGTCGGTCTTCATGAAGTGGTAGAACTCGCCGTCGCTATAGAGATACTCCATATCGAGTTCCATCACGTCCGCGGCTTCGATGGACTCCCCGGACTTGAAGGTGCGTTCCCACATGCGGCCGGTTTTAAGATTGCGAAGGCGCACGCGGTTGAAGGCCTGCCCCTTCCCCGGCTTCACAAACTCGTTTTCCATGATGGCGCAGGGCTCTCCATCGAGGAGCACCTTCAGCCCTGAGCGAAATTCGTTAGTAGAGTAGGACGCCATGATGTCTCCCAAGTCGCCAATGCGGATAATAGGGGCCCGCCAGCGGCAAACCCTGGGCAAAGGCCAAAGGCCTGGGTGCGGCGGGAGGCGAAAACGCCTTTCCCCTTTCCTCTACCCTGGCAGCGGGGCGTGATGATACCTATAAGCTTGGAATCTGGGCAGCCCGAGGATTGGCGCAAGCTGCTCCGGGATGCCCTGCGCACGCCCGAGGCGCTCCTCGCGGCCCTGGGCCTTGAGGCGCACCGGGAAGCCCTTGCGCCGGACGCCGCGAGCCCTTTCCCCGTGCGCGTCCCAGCCCCCTTCCTCGCCGCCATGACCCCAGGCGATCCCACCGATCCCGTACTCCGGCAGGTGCTGGCGAGCCAGGACGAACGGACCCTCACCCCAGGCTTCTCCGCGGACCCGCTGGAGGAGCAGGCCCACAGCCCCGTGCCCGGCCTACTTCACAAATACCAAAACCGTGCCCTGCTGATCACCACCGGCGCCTGCGCTGTGCATTGCCGCTACTGCTTTCGGCGTCATTACCCCTACAGCGAAGGCCATAGCGGCGGCGCCCAGCTTCCCGCGGCCCTCGCCTACCTGGAACGGGAAACCGACATCAAAGAGGTAATCCTCTCCGGGGGCGATCCCCTCATGCTGGACGATGAGAAGCTCGCTGCGCTCCTCACGGCCCTGGAGGCGATTCCTCATCTAAAGCGGGTGCGCCTGCACAGCCGCACCCCGGTGGTGCTGCCCCAGCGGATCACGGGGGCTCTAGTGGATCGGCTGGCCGCCAGCCGCCTTCAGGCGGTGCTCGTGGTGCATGTGAATCACGCGCAGGAGCTGCGGGCGGGCCTCCCGGACCGGCTGCCCGCGCTCCGCGCCGCCGGGGTGACCCTGCTCAATCAAGCCGTATTACTTCGAGGGGTGAATGACCACCTGGCTGCGCTCACCGCGCTCAGCGACGGGCTCTTCGCCGCCGGCATCCTCCCCTACTATTTGCACCTGCTCGATCCCGTGGCCGGGGCGGCGCACTTCGCGGTGGAAGAGGGCGCGGCGTTCGAGCTGTACCGAGCACTCTGCGAAGCCCGCTCGGGCTATCTGGTGCCCAAGCTGACCCGGGAAATTCCCGGTCGCGCGGGCAAGCAGAGCTACGCGCCGACCCTCGGGCCCGGGCGCTGGGACTAAGGCCCGGCCCTAGGCAGCAAAGTCGTCGTCGGAAAAGCCCAGCAGATAGAGCAGGCCGTCGAGACCCAGGGTGGAAATGGCATGGCTTGCCCGGGCCCGGACGAGAGGCTTTGCCCGGTAGGCAATGCCCAGCCCCGCTGCGGCCAGCATGGGCAAATCGTTGGCGCCGTCGCCAATGGCGATCACCTGCTCGAGGGCTAGCCCTTCCTGCGCCGCGAGGGCCCGAAGGAGCTCCGCCTTCCGCGCCCCGTCGACGATGGGACGCGCCACCGTGCCCGTCACCACGCCATCGGCCATGGGCAACTCGTTGGCGAAGACATAGTCGATACCCAGCCGAGCCTTCAGCTGCTCCCCAAAGAACTGAAAACCGCCGCTGATGATGGCGGTCTTATAGCCCAAGCGATGAAGCGCGTTAACCAAACGCTCGGCGCCCTCCGATAGGGGCAGCGCCTTGGCGACCTCATCCAGCGCCGCCTCCGGAAGGCCCTTCAGCAGGGCCACCCGAGCGCGGAAGCTTTCCTGAAAGTCGAGCTCCCCGCGCATGGCCTGTTCCGTGATCGCCGCCACCGCGTCCCCCACCCCGGCTCGGCGAGCCAGCTCATCGATCACTTCCGTCTCGATGAGCGTGGAATCCATGTCGAAAGCCACGAGACGTCGGTTCCGCCGGTAAACGTCGTCCCGCTGCACGGCCACGTCGAGGTTGAAGCGCTGTGCGACCTCCAGCATGGCCGCGCGTAGCTCAGCCTGATCAGCGCCGCCGCGGAGGGCAAACTCAACGCAGGCGCGGGGTTGCTCCGTCGCCTGGGCCGCCGCCGGGGAAGACAAGCGGCGAAGCGCCTCCACCCGAAGGCCCAGGGCAGGGAGGGGCGCAGTGAGGGCCGCAAATTCCGCTGCACCCAGGCGCCGAGCCAGGACGGTCACAATGATCCGAGGTTCCTGCAAAGCCTGGGCCCAGCGATCCCAGGCTTCGGTGGTGAGCGCCGCGGAGCTGATGCGCGCGCCCAAGGGCTCGAGGGCTCCTTCAAGGGCCCGCTGCACCGGCGCGAAAGCCTCCGCCGTGGCCTCGTGCACCAGGGTTAGCAGCACCTGGCCCTGAAGCACGCTCTGGGACACGTCATCGAGGGCCACCCCCTGCTCCGCCAAAATCGCGCACACGGTGGACAGCAGGGCAGGATGCTCCGGGCCCCTAACGGTCAGCACAGCACGGGGTGCATTCACGAACACAGTTCTCCCTGTTTCCCCAAAAAGAGGGCTGCAGCCCCGGGGCGGACTCACTACACTCTGCTTAGGGCCTCGCGCCTGAATCTAGCGAAACCAAGGATGCCATGACCCCTTTTGTTACCCGTTGTGCCCTGGCAGGCGGCCTTGCGACGGCCCTCGTGCTGGCGATCGCCCTGACCGCGAGCGGCTGGGCCTACGATGCCGACCAGAAGGCCCTTCGGACCACCTATGGTAGCACCCTGGCCGAGCAACTCGCTGCCAGCGCCATCGACCCGCTTCTCGCGAATGAAGCGCTGCGGCTCACGTCCCTCACCCAGGAAATGAGCCACCTTTCCGGCGTCGCCTGGGCTGCCCTGTACGATCTGGACGGGCGGCGCCTCGCCGGCGGCGAGGGTGCGCCGGCGCAGGCCCCCAAGGCCGACGGGGCCACCCGCTTTCAGCAGCCGCTCATTTTTGGCCGCGAGGCGCTCGGCAAGGCCGTGGTCGCCCTCCCCACCCTCAGCACCGAGCGCCAGGGCCCCACGGCTACCCTCGCCGTGGCCGCGGCAATCATTGCCCTGCTGACCTTCCTCAGCGGCTTACTGGGGCAACGGGTGGAACGGCGGCTACAGCAGCTTCGTCAGCGCCTCGAGGCAAAGCTTGGACGTACGGTCTCCCCCGCGGATCCGCTGCAAGCCCTGATCCAGCTGATCGATCCGCCCCAGCAGATCGTGCGCGCCCCCGCCCAAGGGAAGCCCCCCGAGACCGGAGCGCTGGAGGGAGACGAGGAGGGCGTTGGGGAGGAGCGGCAGGATCAGGCCTACCTGCTGGTGATCAATCTCTTCAATCAAAGCCAGCTAAGCCCTCAGGCCCGGCAGACCCTGTTCGCCCAGCTGGGCCAGGCCCTCGATGGCCAGCTGCTGGGCAAGACGGGGCGCCGGGGCTTCCTGGCGGGCACGGGGATGGTGGTTCTGCTTCCGCAAAGTTCCAGCAGCCTCGACCCGGCCCTCGAGGCCATCGAACGCAGCTTGGCCTTGCAGCGGGCCGCGCAGGCGGCCCTGGCAGCTGGGGCCATCCCCGCCGAGCTGCGCTTTGGCCTCGAACGGCTTGAAGACGAGCATGCGGCGACCGTCAATCCCGAGACCCTGCTGACCACGGCAAGCGAGGCGGTCTATCGCACCATTACGCTCGCGGCTCTGGCCCGAGCGGGGGGCCTGGTGATTGGGGACGCGGTCATGCGCACCGTCGACAAGGTTGGGGGGCTCGAAGCCGAGCCCGTAGCGGCCAGCGCCCTAGCCGCCTTGGGCGCTCAGGATCCCGCTTGGCGCGTCGCCGACCGCCCCGCGCCGGTTCCCCCATCCAACGCGGAAGGGGACGGCGATGCGGAAGGGGAAGGGGTCGAAGAAGGGCCTCGAGACGGAACGCCCTAAACGCGCTCGATCCAGTCCACCCGTTGGAATCCCCGGGGAAGACGTTGCCCCCGGCGGGCCCGTTCACCGCGGTAGGCATCGAGGTCGCTGGTCTTCATATTGAGGTAGCGCGCCCCCGCGTGGACCCGAAGGACCCCATCGGCCGGTAGCGCGACCACCCCGCGAAGCACTTCCTCCCCGCTCACCACGCTGGCCTTGGGAATGCTCAAAATCTTGTTGCCCTTACCCCGAGCCAGCGCCGGCAGTTCGGAAACGGGGAACACCAGCATGCGCCCGGCGCTCGACACCGCCACCAGAAGATCGGATTCCGGATCCTCCACCCGCTGCGGCGGCAGCACCAAGGCGCCCTGGGGGAGGGTCAGGACGGCTTTCCCCGCCTTTTGCTTGCCGACTAAATCTCCAAGACGGCAGAGGAAGCCATAGCCTGCGCTCGAGGCCATCAGCACCGTGCTGTCCGGGGGACCCATCATGACCCCCGCAAAGCTGGCGCCGGAGGGGACCGTCAGGCGCCCCGTGAGGGGCTCCCCTTGGCTCCGGGCGCTCGGTAGGCCATGGGCCGGGAGGGTGTAGGCGCGCCCCGTGGAATCGAAGAAGACCAGAGGTTCGTTACTTTTCCCCCGTGCCATGTGGGCGAACTGATCGCCGCTGCGATAGGCCAGCTCCCGGGGATCGAGCTCGTGGCCCTTGGCCGCCCGCACCCAGCCCATCTCGGACACGATGACCGTGATGGGCTCGGAGGACAAGCGCTCTTCCTCGGTGAAGGCCCGCGCTTCCTCGGCCGCGACCAGGGGCGACCGGCGGTCATCGCCATAGCGCTCCGCCGCCTCCGCCAGCTCCTTACCCAGGAGCGTACGCAGTCGCCGGGGGGACCCAAGGGTTTTCCCAAGATCGTCCTGCTCGGCCAAGAGGGCCTTTTGCTCTCCCTCGATGCGAATCTGCTCAAGACGCGCTAGCTGCCGCAGCCGCAGCTCGAGGATGGCATTGGCTTGGGCTTCCGTGAGAGAGAAGCGGGCCATGAGCGCCGCCTTCGGAGACTCCGCCTCGCGGACAATTTTGATGACCTCATCGACGTTGAGATAGGCCACGAGCAGCGCATCAAGCACGTGGAGCCGCTCGGCGATGCGATCGAAGCGATGCTGAAGCCGGCGTCGCACCGTGGCTTCCCGGAAGGTCAGCCACTCCGCCAGCAGGGCCTTCAGGCCCCGCACCCCGGGCCGACCGTCGAGGCCCAGGACATTCATGTTGACCCGGTAGCTCCGCTCTAAGTCCGTGGTGGCGAAGAGGTGGCTCATAAGCCGGTCCGTGTCGATGCGCTTGCTCTTGGGCACCAGCACGAGCCGGAGCGGGTTCTCGTGATCGGACTCGTCCCGGAGATCCACGAGCATGGGCAGCTTCTTCGCCGTCATCTGCTGCGCGATCTGCTCCAGCACCCGGGCCGGAGAGCTCTGCTGGGGCAGGGCCGTAACAACGATTTCACCGTCTTCCAGATGCCAGATCGCCCGGGCCCGCACGCTACCCCGGCCCGTCTCATAGATCGTCTTAAGCTCCTCCAGCGGGGTGATGATCTGCGCCGCCGTGGGGAAGTCCGGGCCCTGCACGAAGGCGAGGAGATCTTCCGTTTCCGCCTTCGGGTTCTCAAGCAGGTGCTGAGCTGCGGCAGCGACCTCCCGGGCGTTGTGCGGGGGGATATCCGTAGCCATGCCCACGGCAATGCCCGTCGCGCCATTCAACAGCACCACGGGAAGCCGGGCCGGCAGGGTTTTGGGTTCGTCTAAGGTGCCATCGAAATTAGGCACCCAGTCCACGGTCCCCTGGCCGAGCTCATCGAGGAGCAGCTCCGCAAAGCGCGTGAGCCGCGCCTCCGTGTAGCGCATGGCCGCAAAGGATTTGGGGTCGTCCGGGGCGCCCCAGTTGCCCTGCCCATCCACTAGGGGATAGCGATAGGAAAAGGGCTGAGCCATGAGCACCATGGCCTCGTAGCAAGCGCTATCCCCATGGGGATGGAACTTACCGAGCACATCCCCGATGGTGCGCGCCGATTTCGCGTACTTGGCCGTGGCGTTGAGCCCCAGCTCGCTCATGGCGTAGACGATGCGCCGCTGCACGGGCTTCATGCCGTCGCCCACGTGGGGGAGGGCCCGGTCGTTGATGACGTACATGGAGTAGTCGAGGTAGGCCCGCTCCGTGTAGCTCCGGAGCGGCACCCGCTCAAAGCCGCCGTCGGTCGCCGGCATCATGGTTTCGTCGGTCATGCGCGTTCCTTAGCTAGCGGTCGAGTTCGGCTTGATCACCCTTGGCCTCAAGCCAAGCCCGGCGATCGCTGGCCCGCTTCCGCGCGAGCAACATATCCATCAACTCCCGGGTTTCCGCGTCCGAGTCCACGGTGAGCTGCACAAGGCGCCGGGTGTCCGGGGCCATGGTGGTCTCCCGGAGCTGCATGGGATTCATTTCCCCCAGGCCCTTAAAGCGCTGCACCTGGATCTTGCCCTTCTTGGGCTCGGCCTCAAGCTGGGCAAGGCGTGCGTCCCGTTCGCTGGCATCCAGGGCGTAGTAAACGGTTTTGCCTTGGTCGATGCGGTAGAGCGGCGGCATGGCCACGAAGACCCGCCCCGCTTCCACGAGGGCCGGGAAGTGGCGCAGGAAGAGGGCGCACAGCAGGGTCGCGATGTGGAGCCCGTCGGAATCGGCGTCGGCAAGGATGCACACCTTGCCGTAGCGAAGGCCGGAGAGATCGCGGCTTCCCGGATCAACCCCCAGGGCCACGGCGATGTCGTGCACTTCCTGGCTGGCGAGCACCTCCGCTGGGGCCACCTCCCAAGTGTTCAGAATCTTCCCCCGGAGGGGCATGACCGCCTGAAAGCTCCGGTCTCGGGCTTGCTTCGCCGAGCCCCCAGCGGAGTCCCCTTCCACGAGGAAGAGCTCCCCCCGCTCGAGATCATCACTGCTGCAATCCGCGAGCTTGCCGGGCAGCGCCGGGCCGGCGGTGATGCGCTTCCGCGCCACCTTCTTGACGGCCTGAAGCCGACGCTGGGCGCTGCGAATGGCGAGATCGGCGAGGGCTTCCCCCTCCGCCGTGTGCTGGTTTAGCCAGAGGCTGAAGGCATCCCGGGCCACGCTGGTGGCGAAGGCCGCGGCCTGGCGGGAGGCCAGCCGCTCCTTAGTTTGCCCGGAAAACTGCGGCTCCTGCATCTTGTGAGAGAGCACGTAGGCGCAGCGTTCCCAGAGATCCTCCGGGGCCAGCTTGAGCCCCCGGGGCAGGAGATTGCGCAGTTCGCAGAACTCCCGCAGGGCTTCCGTGAGCCCCGTGCGCAGGCCATTGACGTGCGTCCCCCCCTGCGCCGTGGGGATGAGGTTGACGTAGCTTTCCTGAAGCAGCTCCCCCCCTTCCGGCAACCACTGCACCGCCCAGCTGATCGCCTCCGTGGGGCCGGAGAACTCGTGGCAAAAGGGGCTTTCGGGACAGGTGGGCAGGCCCTGGGTACTTTCTTCGAGGTAGGCCTTCAGACCGTCCTCGTAGCACCAGCGCTGGGGCGGCGTGCCATTCGCTTCGTCCGTAAAGAGGATTTCCAGCCCCGGGCAGAGCACGGCCTTGGCCCGGAGCAGATGGGTCAGCCGACCCCGGGAAATATTGGCCGAATCAAAGAAGCTGGCATCGGGCAAAAAGCGCACCGTGGTGCCCGAGCGTCGCCGGGGGGCTTCCTCCACCGCTTGCAGGGCCCCCTGGGGCACGCCGGCCTCGAAGCGCTGGCGCCAGCGCTGCCCATCGCGCAGCACTTCGACCTCCAGCCAGCTGGCCAGGGCGTTCACGACCGAAACCCCCACGCCGTGAAGGCCGCCGGAAAAGCGGTAATTTTCGTCGGAGAACTTTCCGCCGGCGTGAAGGCGGGTCAGGATCAGCTCGACCCCGGAGACGCCGTGCTCCGGGTGCACATCCACCGGCATGCCCCGGCCGTCGTCGCTCACGGCGACCGCGCCCCCCTTCTCCAGCACCACCTCGATGCGCCGGGCATGGCCCGCCAGCGCTTCGTCGACGCTGTTGTCCACCACTTCCTGCACCAGGTGATTAGGCCGGGCCGTGTCCGTGTACATGCCGGGACGTTTGCGGACCGGTTCAAGGCCCGTGAGTACCTGGATCGATTCGGCCGAATAGGCTGTTTTCGCCATGACCTTCCTTTCGAGCTAACGGGTGAATCGGGCGGCGGAGGGGCCCCACCGAAAAACGAGGGGCATGGTACGCCGGTCCTAGGATGGGCCCAAGCGCCTAGACCCCAAGGGAGAGGGGCTCGGCGTCGATCCCCTGCGCCAGGCAGAGCGCCAGGTATTCCCCAAGGAAGGCGTTGAGCTGAGCCTTTTCATCGGGAAGGCGCATCTGGGCGTTCGGATAGGCGTAGCGTGCCTCAAAGCGGTCCTGGCCCTGGTAGGCCAGCACCTCCGCCGTTTGGCAGTCGTGGTAGAGGCGCAGGCGCAGCGCGGGCGGGCGAATGAGGGGATGCCAGGCGCTGCCCCCTCCCTTGAACTGCACCGCGAGGGTTGTGGTGTAGGGGGCCCGTTCCTCGACCAAAAAGCGCAGCTCCGGGGCCTGGGCCCCGGGCAGGCGCAGCCGAAGGCGGCGCACGTCCTCGTCGAAGAGGCTGGGTAAAAGCGTCAGAAGGCGACGGTAGTTCGCGTCGCATTCCGCCATGTGGCGGCTTAAATCAACGCGGTAGCTCGCCGAGGCCATGGGCTAGGCCACCGCCGCTTCGAGCAAGGTCAGGCGCTGTGCCGTCGCATCCAGGCGCACCCGGGCCCCCACGGGGACCACGGCCTGATCGTCGATGTGGCCAATCATGAGCCCGCGCAGGCAGGGCGTCCCGGGCTTCGTGCGCGCCCGGAGCACCGTTTCGACGCTAAAGGTGTTGTTGCTGTCGTCTGCGTCCGTGAACTTGCCGAACACCAGCCCCGCGATCTCATCGAGCACCCCCGCCAGCCAGAGCTGGGTAAGCATGCGATCGATGCTGTAGGGCGCTTCGTAAACGTCTTCGAGAAACAGAATCTTCCTCCGGAAGTCTGGGAGATAGGGCGTTCCCACCAGGCTCGCGATGAGGGACAGATTGCCCCCCACGAGCACCCCCTCAGCGACCCCAGGCTGAAAGGTTTGGAGGCGGTGCTCCCGCCGAACCTGCCCTCGGCCGGCCTCAAAGGGCGGCGGTGCGGCCAAATCGAGGGGCGCCCCGGGCGTCGTCAATACGGCGTCGAAGGCCTCGAGCGCATAGGGAGACAGGTTCGTTGCGGCGATGGGTCCGTGGAAGGTGATGAGGCCCGTCTTTGAGTAAACGGCATTCAAGATGGCCGTGATATCGCTGTAGCCGAGAATGACCTTCGGCGCCCGGCGAAGCGCATCGAAATCAAGCAAGGGCAGCAGCCGCGCAGCCCCGTAACCCCCGCGAAGGCAGACGATGCCGTCAAGGTCAGGGTCTCGGAAGGCGGCATTCAAATCGGCCGCGCGCTCCTCGTCCGTGCCGGCGAGGTACTGATTGCGGCGGAACAGATGCGCCCCAAGGGTCACTTCGTAGCCGAGGGAGCGCAGAAGCTCTGCGCTGGCTTCGATGGCCACGTCTTCTTCGAGGTTACTGGCCGGAGCCAGGAGCGCGACCCGGGACCCAGGCGCCAGGCGCCGGGGCCGAAGGGCGGTGGGACCCTCCGGCGAGCCCCCGGCCGCCCCGAAGCTCGACGCCGCGAGCCCCGCCAAGGGCAGGAGTGCCGCCGCGCGGAGGAGGTCCCGGCGCTCCATGCCAATTAGTCCTTCACCAGCGTCAGCCAGTCTTCATGCCCCGGCCGCTGCCCCCGCACCTGCTCGAAGTAGGCCGCCTGAAGGGCCGTGGTGATCGGGCCCCGAACACCGGCGCCAATCTGCCGGCCATCGAGTTCGCGAATGGGCAGCACCTCAGCGGCGGTGCCGGTGAAGAAGGCCTCATCGGAAATGTAGACCTCATCCCGGGTGATGCGCCGCTCCACGATCTTCAGCCCTTGATCTTGTGCCAGGGCGAAGATCGTATTGCGCGTTATGCCGTCCAAGCAGGACGTGAGCTCCGGGGTGTGGAGCACCCCATCGCGAACGAGGAAGATATTCTCCCCCGAGCCTTCCGCCACGTAGCCTTCGTTATCCAGCAGCAGCGCTTCCTCCGCCCCCGCATCCAGCGCTTCCCGGAGCGCCAGCATGGAATTCATGTAATTGCCGTTGGCCTTCGCCTTACACATGGTGATGTTCACGTGATGGCGCGTGTAGGACGACGTCTTCACCCGAATGCCCCGCTCCTTAGCTTCCGGATCCATGTAGGAAGGCCAATTCCAGGCGGCAATAATGCAGTGGGTGGTCAGCCCTTCCGCCCGAAGCCCCATGCCCTCAGAGCCGAGGAAACACATGGGCCGCAGGTAGGCTTCCTCGAGCCCGTTTTCCCGCACCACGAGGCGCTGCGCTTCGTTGATCTCCGCCTGGGTCCAGGGCATGGCCATCTGCAGAATATGCGCGCTGTTGAAGAGCCGCTTGGTGTGAGCTTTCAAGCGAAAAATGGCCGTACCCTCGGGGGTGGCGTAGGCGCGTACGCCCTCAAAGCACCCCAGGCCGTAGTGCAAGGTGTGGGTGAGTACGTGCACCCGGGCATCGCGCCAGGGGACCAGCTCACCGTCAAACCAAATCAGCCCATCGCGGTCGGCGAAATTCGGCGCTGCCATCTCTTCACTCCCTCACGGGCCCTCGGGCCCAAAGTACCGCCCACCTTCGGCGGCGAAACCCGCCCAGATCTCCGCAACCTGCTGCGCCAGCGCCACTACCGAGGGGTCGTCGGTGCGGGAATCGGTGCCCTGCAGGGCACGGCGATGACCTTCGGCCCGCAAGGCCAGGTAGCTATCCCGAAGGAGAGAGGCTAGGGGCGCCTTAAGCCGCCCTGAGGCCTGCGCCGCGGCGAGGATGCGGAGGACGTCAGTCCATGCGAGGAGCCCAGAATCTTCGGTGCTCCACGCCAACACAAAATATTGAACCATGAATTCAATATCCACGATACCGCCCCGATCCTGCTTCAGGGCGAAGCCCTCCGCGGCGGGCGCGAGGGCGCCGCCCTTGGCTTCGCGCATGCGTTCGCGCATCGCCACAATCGCCTCCCGAAGGTCCGCTTCCGGCCGCGGCATCGCCAGGATCGCCTCTCGGAAGGCCCGAAAGCGCGCCTGCCAGGAGGCCGGGCCCAGAATCGGCCGGGCCCGCACCAAGGCCTGATGCTCAAAGGTCCAGGCGCGCTCGCGCTGGTAGCGCTCAAAGGCATCGAAGGTGGTGAGGAGCAGCCCGGAGGCGCCCTCCGGGCGGAGCCTTAGGTCGATCTCGTAGAGCACGCCGCTGTGGGATCGGTGGGAAAGAAAATGCATGAAGCGCTGCACCACCCGGTTCAAAAACTGCACGTTGCTAACGGCCTTGGGACCCTCCGTTTGCCCCGTGGGCGGTAAGTCGTGCAAGAAGACGAGGTCCAGATCGCTGCCCCAGCCCAGCTCAAAGCCCCCGAGCTTGCCGTAGGCCAGCACGCAGAGCCCTTGCGCAACGGGCTGACCGGCCTGGTCGCGGGGCGCCCCATAGCGCGCGATGGTTTCCTCCCAGGCGAGGTTAAGGGTGCGTTCGCAAAGCAGCTCCGCCAGCGCCGTGAGGGCATCGCTCACTTTCGCCGTGGGCAGGGCCCCGGCCAGCTCGCAGGCGCCGATGCGCAGAAGGGTGGCTTCTTTGAAGTAGCGCAGCTCATCTAGGGCCTGCTCGAGATCCCCCGGGGGCAGGCTCTGCACATGATCATCGAGGGCCTGGCGCAGGCGCTCCGCCGTGGGCGGCTCAAAGAGGCTTCGGCCGTCGAGCAGCTCATCAAGCAAGATGGGATGGCGCGCCAGCGTGTCGGCCAGGCCCTTTGCCCCCTCGGCCAGGCGGAGCAGGTGGTCCAGCGCCCCCGGGTTTTCCCAAAGAAGCACCAGGTAGGTCGTGCGTCGGAGCACGGTCTGTAAGACCGGCAGGGTGCGCTCAAGGGCTAAAAGGGGGGTCGGGCGCTGCGCAGCAGCGGCGAGCCACCGGGGTACGAGCGCATCGAGGCGCTCGAAGCCCAGGGGCTGACCGATGGTCTGCTCCGCCTGGCGTCGAAGCGCGCGAAGCAGTTCCGGAACCCGCTCCCGAAAGGCCTCCCGCCCTTCCGGCGCGCAGGCGGGAAGGGCTGCGTCCTCCAGCTCCCCAGCCGCCTCGGGGCTCGCCCAGAGCCGCTCCCAAGGGCCCAGGGGCGTCCCCTCGGGAGGCTCGGGATCATGAATCAGCGCATCAAAGATCTTCGCCACCCGGGCCCGCTCCAACCCCAGGGTTTCCCGCAGCAGGGCCCCATCGGCGAAACCCAGCTGGTAGGCGAGGGTCTCCTCCTCCGGCCCGGGCCCGGGCAGGCGCTGGGTTTGCTCGTCGCGCCAGCCCTGCACGCGATGCTCAAGGGCGCGCAAAAGCCGATAGGCCCGCTGGAGCGTCGCTTCATCGTCCGGGGCCAGAAACCCGCTCTGGACCAGCTGGCTGAGCGCTGCCGGAAGGGACGCAGTGCGCAGCCGTCGATCCCGGCCCCCGTGAATCAACTGAAACACCTGGGCGATAAACTCGATTTCCCGAATGCCGCCCACCCCCAGCTTGAGATCCTCGGCGAGGCCCCGGCGCTTCATGTCCTGGCGCAGTAGGCGCTTCATGCCCCGCAGCGCGTCGATGGCGCTGAAGTCGAGATAGCGACGATAGACAAAGGGCCGTAAGGCTTCGCAGAGACTGGCCCCCAGGGCCAAATCCCCCGCCGCCGGCCGGGCCTTCAGGAGCGCATAGCGCTCCCATTCCCGGCCCTGGCTCTCGTAATAGGCGAGGGTCGCCTGTTCATGCTGGATTAGGGGGCCGCTCTCGCCAAAGGGGCGCAGGCGGAAATCCACCCGGAACACAAAGCCCTCGGCCGTTCGCGCATCGAGAAGGGTGATGACGTCCTGGAGCACGCGAACGTAGAAGGCCTGATAGGTCCGCCCCCCGGGGAGGGTCCCGGGGGTTTCGTAAACGGCCATAAGATCGATATCGCTGGAGAGATTCAGCGCCCGCTCTCCCAGCTTTCCCAGGGCCAAAATGGCGATTCGCTGGGGCGCCCCGGCCACATCCACCGGCGTGCCCCAGAGGGCGCCTAGGCGCGCCTCGGCCCCCGCGAGGGCCCGTTCCAGGCAAAAATCGGCGAGCGCACTGAGCGACTCCGTGGTCTGCGCGAGGGTTCTACGGCCGGCAAAATCCTGCGCCAGGATCCGCAGCATCACGGCTTGACGGAAGCGACGGAGGGCCCGGCCCAGGGGCGCCTCAGCCAGCCCCCGGGGATCCTCGAGGGCCGCCGTGGCCTCCCGCGGCAGGGCCTCCGCAAAGGGCGCCCAAAGCCCCTCAAGGCTCGCGGCGTCCACCGGCATCCCGAGCGCCCCGGGGACGGCCAGCGCTTCGAAAAGGGTGCCATCGGCGCAGAGCCGATCCCGAGCCCAGGAGGCCCCGAGCAAGAGCGCGGTCCAAAGGGGCCCTTCGGGCCCTTCCAGCAGCGGCGCGAGGGGCCGGCCCGCCTCCGCAAACCGCGCCCTTAGGGCGACCAGCGTCCCTTCCTGGGCATGCCCTAGGGCGGGCCGGGGGCTCGGCGGATCGAAGGGGTGGCCCATGGAAGTCATGGGCTTAGGCCCAGGGACGTGGCATCATTTCGCCCGCTTTGGGCCTCGATGCTTCGGCATAGGGCCCGCCCGCAATCCGACGCTTCGGCGGGGTGTGACTGCGTGACTGACAATCCATTGCCCTACGTCCAGTGGTTCCGAGGCGCTTCACCCTACATTAATGCGCACCGCGACCGCACCATGGTGCTCATGCTTGGGGGGGATGCGCTCGCCCACGAAAACTTCGATAACGTCATCCACGACGTGGCCCTCCTAGCGTCCCTGGATGTGCGCCTGGTGCTGGTTTTCGGCGCTCGCCCCCAGATCGACAGCGCCCTGGCCCAGGCTGGCGTGGAAGCCCGCTATCACAAAAATCTGCGCATCACCGATCCCGCCACCCTCGCCCTGGTACGCCGGGTGGTGGGGGATCTACGCATGCAAATCGAAGCCAAGCTGTCCATGGGCCTGCCGGGCACGCCGATGGCGCAATCGCGTATCACGGCCACCGGCGGCAATTGGGTTACGGCCAAGCCCCTGGGCGTGATCGACGGTATCGATCATGAGCTCACGGGCGAAGTGCGCCGCGTCGATACGGCGGGGCTCATCGCGCAACTCGATGCGCGCTGCATCCCCCTGCTGGGGCCCTTTGGCTACGCCCCCTCCGGCGATGTCTACAACGTCGCTTATGAGGAAGTGGCCGCGTCCGTAGCTGCCGCCCTGAAGGCTGACAAGCTCATCGCCCTCGACGACGACCGGGGTCTTCTAGACGAAGACGGCGAACTGCTAACGGAGATGACGCCGGGGGAGCTCGAGCACTGGCTGGAGACCGCCGAAGATGGCTCGGACGCCGCCAGCGAACGGGCCCGGCAAGCGCGCGCTCTGCTCTGGGCCGTGCGCTCCGGGGTACGCCGCTGCCACGTGGTCAGCCACTGCGACGACGGGGCACTTATTGAAGAGCTCTTCACCCACCAGGGCTCGGGCACGCAGATTACGGAGCACAGCGCCGAGCGCCTGCGCCCGGCGCAGCTCGATGACGTGGGCCGGCTAATGGAACTGACGGCGCCCCTGGAGCGCGCCGGGGTGCTTCTCCCCCGGACCCGGGAGCGTATCGAGCGGGAGATCGCCCATTTTTGGGTCCTGGAGCTCGACGGTCTGCTCACGGCCTGCGCCGCCCTCATTCCCTACGCGGATAGCGGAGAAATCGCCTGCCTGGTGACCCACCGGGACTACCAGGGCCAGGATCGGGCAGAGCGGCTGCTACGCCACCTTGAGCGGATCGCCCGGCGCCAGGGGCTTGCGCAGGTCTTCGCCCTGAGCACCCGCACCGCAGCCTGGTTTATGGAACAGGGCTATCGCATTGGCGCAGTCGCCGACCTCCCGGAGGCGCGCCGAGAACAGTGGACGCCCGAGCGCGCGTCGAAAGTACTCACCAAATCCCTCTGACCCTTCGGCCGAGGCCGAATCGCTGTAAAAGAGACCTTTCATGAGCGATAACGACATTAAGCGCCCCTATTCCGCCAAGGTGGTGGACGGCGTCGAAAAAGCCGCCGCCCGGGCCATGCTCCATGCCGTGGGCTTCGACGCCTCGGACTTCAAGCGGGCCCAGGTAGGCATTGCCTCCACCTGGAGCAACCTCACCCCCTGCAACATGCACATCAACACCCTGGCGGAAGCTGCAGCGGAGGGGGTGGCTAGCGCCGACGCGAAGCCCGTGACGTTCAATACCATTACGGTCTCCGACGGCATCTCCATGGGCTCCCCGGGCATGCGCTACTCCCTGGTGTCCCGGGAGGTGATCGCCGACTCCATCGAAACGGTGGTGGCGGCCCAGGGCTTTGACGGCTTCGTCACCATCGGCGGCTGCGACAAGAACATGCCCGGCTGCGCCATCGCCATGGCGCGCCTCGATCGCCCCAGCGTGTTTGTTTACGGCGGCACGATCCAGCCCGGTAAGGAGCGGCGGGACGTGGTCTCGGTGTTCGAGGCCGTGGGCCAGCACGCCGCCGGCAAACTCTCGGATATCGAACTCAAGGAAATCGAGGCCACCGCCATCCCGGGCCCCGGCTCCTGCGGCGGCATGTATACGGCGAACACCATGGCCTCCTCCATCGAAGCCATGGGTCTGTCCCTACCGAACTCCTCGGCGCAGGAAGCGGTGTCCCCGAACAAGCTCGCCGATGCTCGCGCCGCCGGCGCCGCCGTAGCCCACCTGGTGCAGCGGGGCATTAAGCCCTCGGACATCCTGTCCCGAGAGGCCTTCGAGAATGCCATTACCATCACCATTGCCCTGGAAGGCTCCACCAATGCGGTGCTCCACCTTCTGGCCATCGCCCATGCGGCGGGCATTCCCCTGAGCCTTGAAGACTTCACGCGCATCGGTAAGCGCGTCCCGGTGTTGGCCGATATGCGCCCCGCAGGCCACTACGCCATGAGCGAACTGATCGCCATCGGCGGTATTCAGCCGCTCATGAAGATGCTGGTGCAGGAAGGGCTCATGCACGGGGACTGCCTGACCGTTACGGGCAAGACCCTGGCGGAGAACCTCGCTGAGGTGGCGCCCTATCCCGAGGGGCAGCGGGTGATTCGCCCCCTTTCCGAACCCATCAAGAAGGACAGCCACCTGGTCATCCTCAAGGGGAACCTCGCTCCGGAAGGGGCCGTAGCGAAAATCACCGGGCACGAAGGGCTGCACTTTAAGGGCACGGCTCGATGCTTCCACGGGGAAGAAGCGGCCCTCGCCGCCATCCTCGATGGCACGGTGGTGGCCGGCGACGTAGTGGTGGTGCGCTACGAAGGCCCGAAGGGGGGGCCGGGCATGCGCGAGATGCTCTCCCCCACCAGCGCCATCAATGGCCGGGGCCTGTCCGATCAGGTGGCCCTCATCACCGACGGACGCTTCTCCGGGGGCTCCCATGGGTTTGTGATTGGGCATGTGACGCCCGAGGCCTTCGACGGCGGTCCCATTGGGCTGCTTGAAGACGGTGACGAAATCACCATCGACGCCGAGGCGGCCACCATCACGGTGCACGTGGACGACGCCACCCTCGCGGCACGGAAGGCCCGCTGGACCCGCCCGACGCCCTATGCGACCCGGGGCATCCTGGCCAAATACGCCCTCACCGTGCGCTCCGCGTCGGAAGGGGCGGTGACGGATAAATTCGAGTAAGCGCTTTAGAGAACGTAGCCGTCACCGGTCGCTCGAACGGTGACGCTACTGACCGAAACCCCGAGGGGCTGGTCGATGGCGTGGAGAATGGCGTCGACGATGTACTCGGGGTTTAGGGCGAAGTAGGCCGGGGATTCGGGGTCCTGTTCCGCCGCGGGCAACTGCCCCGCCGCCATGGCCTCAAAGCGGGGCCCATCTTCCGCGAGGTAATGGCCCCAGATGCCCTTGGGGGCTTCGGGATTCACAATATTCGAGGAGAGATTGGTGGCCGGCACCCCCGTGGGCTTAATCACCGTCACCTTAATCTTGCCCCGGGTTTCCTGACGGAAAGATTCGGAAAGGAAATCCACGGCGGCCTTACTGGCGCCGTACACCGCCGCGCCGATGGTGGGGTAGTTTCCGTAAATCGAAGACAGGTTGATCACCTGGCCCTGCCCCGCCGCCATCATGGGATCGAAGGCGGCGATCATGCCGTAGAGCACCCCTCGGATGTTCACATCGATGCAGCGGTCCCAAGCGCCCACGGCCTGAGCGTGATCGGAGAAAAAAGCCAGGGGCATGGTGCCGGCGTTGTTCACGAGCACGTCCACGGCGCCAAAGCGCTCGAGGGCCGCGGCCACCAGCGCCTTCTGCTGGGCTAAATCGGAAACGTCCGTAACCTGCGTGTGAAGCGCCTTTGAGGCCATGGCCGAGGCCAACTCAGCCAGCCCCTCCGCATTGACGTCTCCAGCGATTACCTGAGCTTCACGCGATAGTAAGCGCTCACATAGGATGCGTCCGAAGCCGCTCGCGGCCCCCGTGACAACGACGGTCTTTCCCCTGATCCGATCCATCGATTCCCCCCCTCGGGATTTAGGACAGCTGGTAGCTTTGCACCAGCTCCACCAGGCGCTTGACGTTGTCCACGGGGGTCTCCGGGACGATGCCATGGCCCAGGTTAAAGATGTGCCCAGGGCGACGGCCAAGCTGGCCATGAAGGCCCGGGCCTGCTTCTCCACCGCGGGCCAGTCGGCGCAGAGGATGATGGGATCGAGGTTCCCCTGGAGCGCCGGTACGCCCAGCGCATCCCAGGTTTCCGCGAAGGGCGCGCGCCAATCAAGCGCCAGCACGTCGGCCCCCAGGGCCTTCATCTGCGGCGCTAGGGCCGGATTACCGGTACCGAAATACACCACGGGCACCGCATCGGGGCGGGCCTTAAGCGTTGCAATGAGGCGCTTGGTGTAGGGCAGGGCGAAGTGGTCGAAGTCCGCCGGGCTAAGCGCACCGACCCAGGAATCAAAGAGCTGCACGGACTGCACGCCTGCTTCGATTTGCTGCCCAAGGTAGGCCGCCACCGCGTCCACGAGCTTGTCCATGAGCACGCCCCAAGCCTCCGGGGCGTTATTCATCAGACGCTTACAGTGAATGTAATTCCGGGAGCCGCCGCCTTCGACGGCGTAGGAGGCCAGGGTGAAGGGGGCGCCGGCAAAGCCGATGAGGGGAATGTGGGCCGGTAGCCCCTCCCGGCAGAAGCGCACCGTATCACTGATATAGGCCGTGCCTTCCTCCGCCACCAGGGGACGAAGCGCTGCGATGGCCTCCGGCGTGCGAACGGGGTTCGCAAAGCGGGGCCCCACACCCTCAAGATAATCCAGCTCCAGGCCCATGGGCTCGAGCATGGGCAAGAGGTCCGCGAACATGATGGCGGCGTCGACGCCCAGGATGCGTTGCGCATCCAGCGTGGCCTGGGCGGCCATCTCCGGGTTCTTAAAGAACGCCAGGGATGGGGTTTTCCCCTTGAGCGCGTGGTACTCCGGCATGTAGCGCCCCGCTTGTCGGTTCAGCCAAACAGGGGTGTGATCGGTGGCTTCGCCCCGGCAGGCACGAAGGTAGGGCGAATCAAGAAGGCGGGAGTCCATGGCGGCTCAACAACAGAAGTAAAAATTGACGATAGCCGCGGCAAGGAGAGACGGTCAACCAAAGTTGACGGCTGGACCCGTCGATGCCAGCGCTCGATGCAGCACCCAACGACGCCGGCGAAGGCCCTTTAGGCGAACCCAGGCCCCCGGCGCTCCTCGACGCAGGGCCCCGGAAAGATAGGGGGCCAGGCTCCCGGTGAGGGCCAGCGCCCCCGGGGCCGCCAGCCCCTGAAGGCGCTCCGCCTCCACCACCGCGACCCCCACCACGGCAAAACCGCGCCCCGTGGCCCGGGCGCCTAGGCTAACCGCCCGCAGAGGCCCCGCGCTGAGCCCCTGGCGTAGGCGCGGACCATCGCGCCCATGGGAAAAGGCACCCAGCACCTGCGCACAGCGCAGGGCCCGGGCCACCGTCGCATAGCGCGGCTCCCCAGGGTGGGGCACGAAATAAGCCAGCAGCCCATCCCCCACAAAACGGTCAAAGGCCCCTCCGCTCGCCGCCAGGGCGCCGCCGGCATGGCCGTAAAAGGCGTGAAGTAGTTCGCAGGCCGGCACCGCCCCCCGGGCCTCCAGCCACCCCGTGTAATTCGACAGATCGGCCATGAGCACAACGCCCCAGGGATCGAGGATGGGGCGGCGCGGCGTTCGCGGACGCCGCCGCAGCGCGCTGGGCAAATAGGCGCGGAGCGCCGCATCGGCCCGGCGCCAGCGGCGATGGAGGAGGAGAAAAGCAAAGGCTCCCAGGGGCGCAAAGAGCAGCCAGAAGCCCTGGAGCGCCCCCATGCCGCCGGGCGCGCCAAGCCAGGGCCCCCAAAGGGGAAGGGCAAGCAAGGGCAGGGCTGCGAGTAGCCCCGGCGCCCCATGCACCGCGGCCAAACCCAGCAAAGCGAGGGCCGCAGCCAGATAGGCCAGCTCGGACGGAAGGGCGAGGGCGCTGAGGGCCACGGGCAGAGCCAGAGCCTCGAGGCACCAGAGGGGACGATGGAGCCTCCGAGGCCAGGGCAACTGGGCCAGCACCGGGGCCAGCGCCGTGTAGCTCAGAAGGGCCCCGGGGGCCTGCTGTCGAGCGAGAAGCCAGGCCAGAAGCCCATAGGCGAGGAGGCGAAAGGCCAAGACATCACTGCGAAGGGGATGCACCGGGAAGGGCCCTCGGCTGCCCAGGGGGAAGAAGATTCAAGCATGGCGCCAGGCCCCCCCCTCCAGGGTGCGATAAAGGCAAAAGGAAGCCGGGAAAAACGCGAGCGCAGCAGGTAGACTGATCCTACTTCGAAGCACCCCGGGGCAAGGCGCATCGTGGACACCATCGATATTCAGCTAGACCAGGGCCGCATTCAGGGGACCCTGGACCCCCGTTTTACCCCGGTCCTCGACGCCTTTATCGAGAACTTCAAAGCTCGCGGCGAGCTCGGCGCCTCCGTGGCCCTGAGCCTAGAAGGTCGCACCTGCGTCGACCTCTGGGGGGGCCACAAGGACAGCGCCCGCAGCCAGGCCTGGGAAGCGGACACGGTCTCCCTCGTGTTCTCCGTCACTAAAGCCGCCACCGCGCTCTGCGCCCACCACCTGATGCACGAAGGCGCCTTCGCCCTCCACGACCCCGTGCGACGCATCTGGCCGGAGTTCGCTCAGGCGGGGAAGGAAGACGCCACGGTGGCCATGATGCTGAACCACTCCGTGGGGGTTCCGGCCTTCCGGGAGGCCCTCAAGCCCGGCGCCTACCTCGACTGGGATTACATGGTGGAGCGCCTCGCCCAGGAAGCGCCCTTCTGGACCCCCGGGGTGCGTAACGGCTACCACATGATGAGCTTCGGCTGGACCGTCGGCGAACTGGTGCGCCGAGCCAGCGGGAAGTCCCTTGGCACCTATTTCAAGGAACATTTCGCCGAGCCCCTGGGCCTCGACTTCGCCATTGGCCTGCCCGCAAAGGACCTCCCCCGGGTGGCCCCCATGGTGCCCTTCAAACCCGGGCCCGATACGCCGGTCACGGATTTCACAAAGGCGCTCCTGAGCGATCCTACGTCCATTTCCGCCCTGTCCCTGCTGAACAGCGGCGGCCACGATTCCAACGCGCCGGAGGCCCTGGCCGCGGAACTGGGCGGCGGCGGCGGGGTGAGCAACGCCCGCTCCGTGGCCAAGCTCTTTGCCCCCCTCGCCGCCGGCGGCGGGGCGCTCTTCACACGCGATGAGGTCGCTCGCATGGGCGCGGTATCGGCCGCCACCCAGCAAGATGCGACCCTGCTTATCCCTACGCGCTTCGCGCTGGGCTTCATGAAGAGCATGGACAATCGGGCCCGGCCCCACGGCGCCATCGAAAGCTGCGTTCTAAGCGAAACGGCCTTCGGCCATGTGGGCGCCGGAGGCTCCCTGGGCTTCGCCGATCCCGCCTGTAACCTGGCCTTTGGCTATACCATGAACGCCATGGGCGCGGGGCTTCTGCTCAACGACCGGGGGCAGAGCCTGGTGGATGCCACCTACGAATGCCTGGGCTACACGTCCAGCGCAAGCGGCGGCTGGCTCCCCAGCGCCTAAGGAACCTCCTCCATGACCGAAGCGCTGTCCGATAAGCTGATCATCGTCGGGAACGCCTCCGACGATCCCTTCGCCATCGACCTGGCCTACGCCATCGGGCAAAACACGGATATCGCTGACCTCATCAGCATGAAGACCTTCGCCAATGGCGAGTTTTGCCCGCGTTTCATTTCTGACGAGAATGATCTGACCCGTATCGGTCGCCAGCTGACGGGGAAAACGGTGGTCATCGTCTCCACCACTTCCCGGGTGATGAGCCGGCAGAACCTGGCCATGCGCACCCTCGTCATGGCCCGGGCCGCCAAGGAAAACGGCGCCAGCGAAGTGATCCTCGTGGAACCCGACCTGTTCTATAGCGCCCAGGATCGGGGCCCCCACGCGGCCCTGGGGAAAACGGACTTCGATCGTGACGTCCACGACCTCAAAAAATTCGATGGCCAGCCCTTTACGGGGCAACTCTACGCCCAGCTGCTGCGCGTGGCCGGGGTGGATCGGGTCATTACGGTCCATAACCACAGCCGATCCGTGCAGCGGGTCTTCGCTGACAGCTTCGAAGACCGCTTCCACAACCTCATTCCTTACGAGCTTTACGCCGACTACCTGCTGAACGCCAATATCGTGCAGCACGGAGAACACGGCGAGGGGCTCGTGCTCTGCGCCCCGGATAAGGGCGCCCGGCCCTTCGTCACCGAGCTCTTTGACCGCCTTGGCTTAAGCAAAGCGAAACTTGTGGTGCTGGATAAGGCGCGCTCCGGGGAACGCAGCGTGGACATCACCCTGCACCCGGATTTTGCCGATGCGGCGGAAGCGGTGGCGGGGCGGGACGTGGTGCTGCTCGACGATATGGTGCGCACGGGCTCCACGGTGGTGAAGGCCTGCCGCTACCTGCGAAGCCTTCAGCCCCGGCGCGTGGTTTTCGGCGTCACCCACTTCTACGCCAGCGACGAAGGCCGGCAGAAGATGGCCGACGGCGCCCTCGACGAAATTTTGACCCTAAACACCCTGCCGACGGTGCTGAACCGGGACGTGCAGGGGCGACTGCGGCGAAAGATGGTCGTACTGAAGATCGAGCGCTGGCTGGCGCGCTACCTCGCGGATCTGCTGGGCCTGGAAGGACGGGCAAAAGCGCTGCGAGAGGACAGCCTCTACCAAATCGATATGTCATCGAAGAATCCGCGCTTTCTGCGCAAGATCTGGTCAAACGAGCAGCTCCCGGAACTCACCGGGCGACGCATGCACATCCACCCCGGGGAGGGCGTCTAGCGCAACGCCGGGGGGGCCATTCATCGTTCGAGGGAGGGGAGCCTGATGAACGATCACAACGAGACCGTGGCCCTGCGCCACTATGGGTTCCTGGCCTTTCTGGCCATGCTGAACGTCATGAATTTTGTCGATCGGCAGCTGCTGGCCAGCTTCGCCAATTTCATCGTGCCCGATCTTGGCCTAAGCAACGCCCAGTTTGGTCTGCTCACGGGCTTTGCCTTCATCGTTTTCTACGCCGTCATGGGCCTGTTCATGGGCGCCGCCGCCGATCTGCTGCATCGCCCGCGCCTCGTCGCCGCAGGCCTCGCCCTCTGGAGCGCCCTCACGGCCCTCTCCGGCGCCGCCCGGGGCTTCGCCTCCCTGGCCGTGCCGCGCATGTTCATCGGAGTGGGAGAATCGGTGCTCACGCCGACCTCCATGTCCATGCTCGCCGATCGCTTCCCGCCAGCCCGCCTGGGCTTTGCCGCTGGGGTTTACTACATGGGGGTGCCCATTGGGGTGGGCGCATCCCTGGTGATTGCAGGCACCCTGGGCCCCAGCATCGGCTGGCGTAACTGCTTCTATCTGCTCGGCGCCCTCGGCATTGCCCTGGCCGTGGTCATGCTGTTCGTGAAGGAAACGCCCCGGCGCCACAGCACCGGAGGGACTGCGGAGCGGCCGAAGCTGAAGGAAATCTTCACCACCGCCGCCGAGGCCCTGCGCTCCTCTCCGGCCCTGGCCCTCACCATGGCCGGGGGCGTCGCCCTTCACTTTATTCTCGGGGCGGCGGCCTTTGATCAGCTCTGGTATGTGCAGGAGCGGGGCTTTGAACGCGCCTATATCGCCGAAACCACGGGCTGGATCGCCGTCGCCGCGGGCGTGCTCGGAAACCTCTTCGGCGGCATGGGCGGGGACTGGTGGCAGAAACGCACGGGGCAGGGGCGCGCTACCTTCCTGTTTTGGATTCTCCTCGTGCTCGCCCCCTTCAACGTGCTCTATCGCATCGTGGATCCAGACACGATCTGGTTCTGGGTCGGGGTGTTCGTGGGCTACTTCCAGCTGGGAGCCTTCTACGGACCCACCTTCGCCTCCGTGCAGGAGCTCGTGCCGCCGCAGATCCGCGCCACCGTGGTGGCCTTCTACATCCTGATGCTAAATCTCGTGGGCCTGGGCTTTGGCATAACGGCGGGAGGCATCTGCATCGACTGGATGCTTGAGGCCGGCGTGGCCCAGCCCTATACCTGGACCCTGGTGGTCTTCACGGTGATCAGCCTTCTGGCCATGCCCCTATTCTTCCTCGCGGGGCGCCGCTTCACCGCCGACCGGGACCGGCTCTTCGCCCTCCACGGCGCTTAGGCGCTCGGGCCTAGAGCCAGCCCTTGCGCTTAAAGAAGAGGTAGGGGGCGATGCCCGCCAGGACCATGAGACCCAGGGCAAAGGGATAGCCCCCCTTCCATTGCAGCTCAGGCATGAACGCGAAGTTCATGCCATAGATGCTCGCCACGAGCGTGGGGGGCAGGAACACCACGGCCGCAATGGAAAAGATCTTGATGATCTGATTCTGCTGAATGCTGATGAAGCCCTGGGCCGCGGCCATGAGGAAGTTCACCTTCTCGAACACGAAGGTGGTGTGGGTGAGCAGGGACTCCGCATCCCGGAGAATTTCCCGGCAGGTGGCCAGGGCGTCGTTGTCATCGCGAATGTGGCGCATGAGGAAGGATACGGAGCGCTGCGTATCCAGGAGGCATAGGCGTACCTTACCGTTCGTATCTTCAATCTCTGCCAGCTCGTCGATGTCGTCTTCGAGGCTGCGGTCTCCGTCCTCGTCTTCCTTGAGCACGGACTGGCTCACGGCTTCCAAAGTGGCATAGAGCTCCTCGAGCTCATCCGCGAGGTGATCCACCTTCTGCTCCAGCAGCGCGAGGAGCACCTGAAGGGGCGATTCCGCCAGCACCCGAGCGTTCCGCACACGCAGGCGCATGAGGCGGAAATCGGGCATTTCGTTGTCCCGGGAGGACAGGAGCCGGGCCCTCGTCAGCGTGAAGGCCACGGTGCCATTCCGGGGCCGACCATCGGCGCGGTACATGAAGAGGGAATGGACGTGAATGCCATCTTCGTCGGTGAAATAGCGCGAAGAGGCCTCGAGCTCCTCCATGTCATCGGCGGTGGGGAGCACCTCGCCGAAGCGCACGTCCACGAGGGCCCGCTCTGCCTCATCGGGGGCGACGAGATCAAGCCAATCGCACTCGGCGTGGAGCGCCGGGTCCTCCACCTGCTGGAGGCTGCCCTGCTGGATTCGATAGGCGTACAGCATGTCCGCATCCGCTCCTTAGGAAGACCTGCGCCTCGGCGCGGCGAGCCCTAGGCGGAGGCCGGGGGCTCGATGGTGAGGGGGTCCACCGCTTGCTCGTAATCCACGCCGGGAATGGCGAAGCCAAAGACCTGCAGGAATGCCCGGCGAAATTCCTCAAGATCCGCGAGCTCCCCTAGGTTCTCCGTGGTCACCAGGGGCCAGCGTCGCTTAACTTCCGTTTGCACCGCCTCCGTCAGCTCCCAATCATCGAGGCGCAGCCGACCCACCTCATCGAGCCCGGCCTGATTGCCATAAAGCCCGGTATCAAAGAGGCGCCAGATATGTTCGATGATCGTTTCATGAACATTTTGCTCTTTCATGACACGGAACAGGAGCGACGCATACAAGGGCACCACGGGAATGGCGGCGCTGGCCTGGGTGACCACAGCCTTCAGCACCGCCACCCGGGCATCGCCGCCCTTCGCGGCGAGGCGCTGGCGCAGCGCAGCGGCGGCGCGGTCAAGGTCTTCCTTCGCCTTGCCCAGGGTCGCATGCCAATAGATGGGCCAGGTCAGTTCGCTGCCGATGTAGGTGTAGGCCACGGTTTGACACCCCGGGGCTAGCAGGTCGGCGTCCGCGAGGGCGGCCACCCAGCGCTCCCAGTCTTCCCCCCCCATCACCTTTACGGTGGCAGCCACTTCCTCTTCCGTGGCGGGCTCGAGGTCGAGGTCGTGGACCTCGCCCTTATCCACATTCAGGGTTTTAACGTGGAAGCGCTCCCCCATGGGCTTGATCACGCTGCGCCACAGCACCCCCGTATCGGGATCCTGGCGCACCGGGGAGGCTAAGCTATACACAATCAAATCCACCGGACCTCGGTCCTTCAAGGTACTCACGACCTCGTCCTTCAGGGCGTCCGAGAACGCGTCCCCCTCCAGCGTTTGGGTCCAGAGGCCGGCCGCCTCCGCGGCGCGCTCGAAGGCGCGGTTGCAGTAGTAGCCCGCGCTGGCCGTTTTGCCTTCCGTGGGTGCCTTTTCAAAGGACACGCCGAGGGTTTCTGCCCCTGCTCCGAAGGCTGCGGATATCCGCGAGGCCAGGCCATAGCCCGCGGAGCAGCCGAGCACGAGCACGCGCTTAGGGCCATCCTTGAGGGGCGCCCGCCCCTGCACCGTCCGCACCTGCGCATCAACGCTTTCGGCGCAGCCCAGGGGGTGGGCCGTGGTGCAGATGAAGCCGCGGATGCGGGGCTTAACGATCATGGGCGTTTCCTTTTCGTTCGATGACCGCCAAGTGTAGCAAGCCGGCCTAGAAGAGGTCCGCCTCAGCGGCGGTATGGAGCACGGCCGAGACATCAATGACCCGAGGGCCCGTGCGCTCCACATGCAGGCGGGCGCGCTCCCGGTGGCCAAGCTTAATCTCCCGGTCGCCGTCGAGCGCAATCACCCCGGGGCCCTCAAAGAGGACGGTCACGGCGCTGGCCACCCGATGGGCCTCGGCCACGGACACCTCCCAGAAGCGCCCGGGCGACAGGGGCACGGTGAGGCGACGATCACTTGGGCTCCGATTGCAGGTCACGAGGACGCCGCCATCTTCATGGGCGCTCAGGGGCGCCAGCATGCCGCCGAGGGGCGAGATGCCCACGGACGCCGGGGACGCAACGGTGAGCAGCGCGCGATCAATATTTTCCGGCGCCATGGGCAGGCGGTTGCCCACGTGATCATTCCGTAGCAGCACCGCATCGATCAGCGCCAAGGTCGCCGGCCCGTCATAGGGACGTACCCGCACTACCTTGCTGCGCCGGGAATGGGACGCCAGGGGCACCTTGCCGCTGGCCACGAGCCCCGCAGCCCATCCCGCCAGGGTCGGCTCCACCAGGCTCGGAAAAACGTTATTGGTCCCTGTGGACACGGCCACCATGGGGGCTTCGGGCCAGACCTGGGCCACGGCCCGGTGCGTTCCGTCGCCTCCCAGGACCACGAGCACGGTGACCCCAAGCGCCTTCATGGCCAGGGCCGCCGCGGCCGTATCTTCCCCGCCATGCTTTAGGGGGCCGGGCTCCACCACCTCCACCCGGGCACCAAGCTCCATACCCTCGAGGGCACCGGTGCCAATGCGCCAGGGCTCGGCGTGCACGGCGAGGCATTCCACCCCTGCGGCATCGGCGCCGGCGGCAATGCGAGCCACCATTTCCCGCTTGGCCTGGTGCGTGACCTCAGAGGCTCGGGCCGCCAAGCGCCGCACGTCTCGGCCGGCCATGGGGTTCGCAATGATGCCGATGCGTCCACGACGGGCCGTCATCAACTTGCCGTCACCGGGGGCTGCGGGCGAGGATGGGCCTTTCGGCACATGGGACGGGAGCACGGGATGAATCGGGACACGGGACCCCTTACGGATGAAGCGGCGGGCGTGGCAGGCATCCTGAACCGGATTGAGCGCCTAGGCAACTCGCTGCCTCACCCCGCCACGCTCTTCGCCGCCCTGGCGTTGGGCGTCGTGCTCCTCTCGGGCCTGGCCGGGGCCCTGGGCTGGTCGGCGATTCATCCCATCACCGGCGCCGAGGTGAAGGCCGTCAGCCTGCTCGACGGCCCCGGAATCCGTCGCATGCTCGAGGGGACGGTGAAAAACTTCACCAGCTTTGCACCCCTCGGGACCGTCCTGGTTGCCATGCTGGGCCTTGGCATTGCGGAGCGCTCCGGGCTTCTCGGGGCGCTCCTGGCTCGCCTAGTGCGGGCGGCCCGCCCCTCCCAGCTGAGTTTCCTCGTGGTGTTTGCGGGCGTGCTCTCGAGCCTCGCCGCGGACGCCGGCTACGTGGTGCTCATCCCCCTGGCTGGCTGGCTCTTCCACGCCGCCGGTCGCCATCCCTTTGCGGGCATCGCCGCCGCCTTCGCTGGGGTCTCAGCGGGGTACTCGGCTAACCTCATGATTGGTTCCCTCGATGCTCTGCTCGGCGGCCTGTCCACGGAGGCCGCGCGGCTCATCGACCCCACCTACGAGGTCACGGCGGCAGGAAACTGGTGGTTCATTATCGCCTCCACGGTGCTGATCGCCGCCGCCGGCACCTGGGTGACGGAGCGGATCACCGCGCCCCGCCTTGGAACCTACACGGGAGAGGTCGCAGAGGAGGGCGACGACCCCGCCGCCCTGACCGGCTCGGAAAAGGGGCTACGGGCCGCGGGCTGGGTGAGCCTGGCGGGGCTGGGTCTCGTGCTTTGGGGCCTCCTACCCGCAGACGGCGTCCTTCGGAATCCGGAAACGGGGAGCATCCTCGGCTCCACGGCGATTTCAGCCATTGTGGTTCTCATCGCGCTCTTTGCCGCAGCCGCCGGCATTGCCTATGGCCGCGCGGCCGGGACCCTCCCCTCCACCACGGCGATCATGGAAGCCATGGAAAGCACCATGGCCACCATGGCGGGCTACCTGGTGCTGATGTTCTTCGCCGCCCAGTTCGTCGCCTGGTTTGGCTGGACCCAGCTGGGGGTGATCACGGCCATTCATGGCGCAACGGTGCTTCAAACCCTCGACCTGGGCACCTTGCCGCTGCTCCTCACCTTCATTGTGATCGCTTCCCTCATCAATCTCGTGATCGGCAGCGCCTCGGCGAAATGGGGAATCATGGCGCCGGTCTTCGTGCCCATGCTTTACCTTCTGGGCATCAGTCCGGAGGCCGCGCAGATGGCCTATCGCATCGGCGATTCCGTCTCCAACGTGCTGACGCCCCTCATGCCCTACTTCGCCCTGGTGGTGGCCTTCATGCAGCGCTACGACCGCCGTGCCGGCGTCGGCACGCTCATGGCCACCATGCTGCCCTACAGCCTCACCCTCCTGCTGTGCTGGTCGGCGCTGCTCGGCGTATGGATCGTCTTCGATTGGCCCCTTGGGCCCGGCGCCACGATTGCCCTGCCCTAGGGGCCCTGCCCTAGGCGGCGGGGCTGCGACGGGTCAGGTAGACGAGGGAATAGGGGAAGCTGTCGTCGCTTTCCCGGGGGGGGCGGAGGCGCCGGCGCTCCTCAAAAACGCCGCTGGGAAGGGGCGGAAAAAAGGTGTCCCCCTCCGGCGTCCCATGGATCTCGGTGAGGTAGAGGCGATCGGCCAGGGGTAGGCAGGCCTCGTAAATCGTCGCCCCGCCGATCACCATGACCTCAGCGACTCCATCTTCCCGCGCCTTCTCCCGGCCCCGGGCCAAAGCCTCCTCCACGGAGCCCACCACCCAGACCCGCTCCGGGGCGGTGAACTCAGGGTCGCCAGTGATCACGATATTGGTGCGCCCGGGCAGGGGCTTACGCAGCGACGCATAGGTTTTCCGACCCATGATGACGGGCTTGCCTAGGGTCATGGCGCGAAAATAGGCGAGTTCTCCCGGGAGGCGCCAGGGCAAGCCCCCCTCGGCCCCGATCACCCGGTTCTCTGCCATGGCCCAGATCATGGCCAGGGCCGGGGCCTTACCTTCCATGGTCAAACGGCGATGGGGGCCAGGATGCCCGGATGGCACTGATACCCCTCCAGGCGGAAATCCTCGAAGCGGAAGGCGAAGAGATCCTTCACCTCGGGATTTAAGTGCATGGTGGGCAGGGGATAGGGCGTCCGCTTCAGCTGACGATCGGCCTGCTCCAGATGATTGGCGTAGAGATGCACGTCCCCAAAGGTGTGCACGAAATCGCCGGGCTCAAGGTCCAGCACCTGGGCCATCATCAGGGTGAGGAGGGCATAGCTCGCGATATTGAAGGGCACCCCAAGGAAATAGTCCGCGCTGCGCTGGTAAAGCTGGCAGGACAGGCGCCCCTCAGCGACGTAAAACTGGAACAGGGTGTGGCACGGCGGCAGGGCCATGTTGTCCACCTCCGCCGGATTCCAAGCACTGACAATATGGCGGCGGGAATAGGGGCTCGAGCGCAGCCCTTCAAGGAGCCGCGCGATTTGGTCAATGCGCTCGCCGTTGGGCGCCGGCCAGGAGCGCCACTGCGCCCCGTACACCGGGCCCAGCTCGCCGTTTTCATCGGCCCACTCGTCCCAAATATGCACTCCCACGTCCTGGAGCGTTTTGACGTTCGTATCGCCGGCGAGGAACCACAGCAGCTCGTGAATGATGCCCTTCAGGAACACCTTCTTCGTGGTCACGAGGGGAAAGCCCTCGGCGAGGGGAAAGCGCAGCTGACGACCAAACAGGCCGTAGGTTCCCACGCCCGTGCGATCTTCCCGGTACACGCCGTGTTCGCGCAGCTCGCGCAGTAGGCCAAGGTAGGCGTCCATGACGTCGCTCCTAGGATTGCGTTAAAGGGGGCTTCCCGCCGCGCCGTGCCCCAAGGAGGAGGCCCAGCCCCCCCAGCAGCATAGGCAGGCACAGCCACTGACCCATGGTCAGCCCCAGGGACAGGAAGCCCAGGTGCGGATCCGGGGTGCGGAAGAATTCCGTGCTAAAGCGTAACAGCCCGTAGCCCAACAGAAAGGCCCCGGAAGCAAAACCCAGAGGCCGAGGCTTGGCCGTCAGGAACCAAAGCGCGGTGAACAGCACGAGCCCTTCCGTGATCGCCTGGTAGAGGCTTGAAGGATGGCGCGCCAGCACTTCCCCGGGGTACACCAGGCCCCAGGGGGCCTCGGTGATGCGCCCGGGCAGTTCGCCATTGATGAAGTTCCCAAGGCGCCCAAATCCGAGGCCCAAGGGCACCAGGGGAGCGGTGAAATCCGCCACCGCTAGGAAGGGCAGGCGGCTTCGCCGCGCGAGCCAGGCAAGGGCCACGATGACCCCTAGGAGCCCGCCATGGAAGGACATGCCCCCTTCCCAAATGCGAAACAGATAGGTGGGTTCCGCCAGCAGGCGATCGAACTGATAGAAAAACACGTACCCGAGACGGCCGCCGAGGACGACGCCCAGCGCGCCATAGAAGATCAGATCGTCGACCCACTCCCGGCTTTGCCCCGCAGCGACGCTGCGCCGCCGGGCCAGGGCCCAGGCCGTGGTAAAGGCGAGGAGGTAGGTGATGCCATACCAGCGCAGGGCCAGGGGGCCCAGCTGGAGCGCCACGGGATCGATGTCGGGATAGGTCCACATGGCGCCAGTCTAGGCCCTGGGCCCAGCGGAGGGAAACGGTTACCCTGCGACCCCGAACGAACCGGACCCGGGATTTTCCCGCCATGTGCCTGATTGCCATTGCCTATCGCGTGCTGCCAGATTGGCCCCTGCTGGTGTTGGCCAACCGGGA
>Ga0181573_10000384_pt1 | contig 46858 bp, 36 predicted proteins | sample 101ome_25_FD_148643 | JGI IMG/M metagenome (GOLD analysis project Ga0181573, IMG submission 148643) | Coastal salt marsh microbial communities from the Groves Creek Marsh, Skidaway Island, Georgia - 101409BT metaG (spades assembly) | ecosystem: Environmental > Aquatic > Marine > Intertidal zone...
GCATCGGCTTGATTCAGGGCCTGATTAACCCACAGCGGTCGACCTGTCAGAAAGACTGCAACAACCGGAATGCCCCGCTCTTTAGCCTCAGACATGAGTCGATAGTCGGCCGTATCCGCAGGCTCAAAGGCCAGCGTCTCGAGATCGCCCTGTCCTTCGGCGTAGGGTCGCTCCCCAAACACCACCACAGCGGCGTCTGGGCTATCACTGAGGGAGGTCACGATTTCGCCGCCACGGGGCGTGACGCGCGCTGAAAATCCATCGCGGATACTCGTCGCACCGGGGAAGTCGGCGTTGGTGTTACCCGTCCCCTGCCAAGTCAGAGTCCAGCCACCGGACTGCATGGCGATATCGTCAGCACCACTGCCGATCACCGCGATCTTGGCGCGCGCAGACAAGGGTAAAACTTGGCCGTTATTTTTGAGCAAGACCAAAGAACGACGCACGGCATCCCGAGCGATCGCGCGGTGGTCGGCGTGCCCAACCCAGGCCCGTTCAGCCTCGCCGATACGGACATTGGGCGCGGCTTGACGATCTAAACCGAACGACAGCTTAACGCGAAGTACCCGCGCAGCCGCTTCATCGAGTCGCGCCATACTGATGGTACCGTCTTGGACCTGTCGCAACATATTGCGCTTGAGCTGAGCCCAGTCCTGCGGTGCCATGATCATATCGATGCCCGCATTAAATGCTCGGGCGCACGAGGCATTCGTGCAACCACCGACTTGACCGATACCATTCCAGTCGCTGACCACCATGCCGGAGAAGCCCATGTCCTCACGCAGTAAGTCAGTCAGAACGTCACGTTCACCGTGCACCTTGTACCCGTTCCAGCTATTGAAAGATGCCATCACCGTCGGCACCCGCTCGGCAAAAACGCCCGCATAAGCACGCGCATGGGGATCGCGCAGGACGCCAATGGGCCCACGGACGTCACCCTGATCGACACCGGCGGTCGTGCCGCCATCTCCGATGAAATGTTTGGCGGTGGCTGCGACGCCTTCGCGCTGAAACCCTCGGACGGCGGCGGCGCCGAACCGACTGACTTGATCTGGATCGGCAGCGAAACTCTCATAGGTTCGACCCCAACGATAATCTTGAGCCACTGCAACCGTCGGCGCGAAAACCCAATCGATGCCCGTTGCTTTGACCTCTCGCGCGGTGGCTGCAGCAATCTCCTCAATGAGCGCCTCATCACCGGTCGCGCCGAGTCCGATGTTGTGCGGGAACAGCGTCGCACCCATGACGTTGTTGTGCCCATGAACCGCATCGGTACCCCAGATAGGCGGCAGACGCGTGCCATCCTCTAAAACGAGCGCCGCATTCCAGTACTGCGTCGCAAGTTCGAGCCAATCATCGACCGAGGCCGATTTGCGACTGCCAGGAAACGAACCACCGCCATTGAGCACCGAGCCGATACCGTGCCGCGCCACCTGGGCAGGACTCAAATCCTTGATTTCACCCTGAATGACCTGCGCAATTTTTTGCTCAGTCGTCAATTGCGCCAAAACAGCTTCAACGCGCGCATCGACCGACAGATCAGTTGGGTCAGCCTCCCCGGCCGCTGCTGACAGCGCTGAGACATAGCCCGCCAGCGTGACCAAAGCCACACCAACAACTGATCTGAAGGCAAAACTACCCCTGCGCCCAACAGCACCCATGATTCATTACCTATACAACGCGGGGGCGACGAACACCGCCCCCGACAAGCGTTTTAAAAGAAGTACTTAATTCGCGCCCCGAATGTTCTTGGGCGAGTGAAAAAGCGCGTGTTATCAAACTGCGTAATAATCACCGCAGCCGTATTGACCTCATCAGAGGCATTATTCACGAAGGCCTCTAGACGCAGCTTGCCATCGGTTGACCAGTAGCCGATACCCGCGTCATAGGTCCAATAGGCCGAGACCGAGTCGTCGAGACGACCGCGCGGGTTGTCCGGGAACAGGAAGTCTTCGCTATTGAAAATAGTCAGATACTGCTTGTCACGCCAGCCAACCGACAAGACGTAGTCGAAGCTACCCCAATCTGTCGGAATGAATTGTGACAACGACGCATTGAACTGGTAGTTAGGCGTATGCGGCAGCTGCTTGCCGTTGATCGAGCGGAACACAGCCTCATCTTCTGCTACGTCAGCCTGGAAACGGAAATCCTGAATCTCCTGCGACTTCTGGATCTGACCCTCAATCCACAGCGCTGACCATTTCAAGTTCACGTTATAAGGAAACTCAAACAATCCGTCGAACTGCATCCCGTAGATTTCGGAGTCCGCGGCGTTGTAGCTAAAGGAGACGACCAGTGCGCCAGGCGCGTTATCCGCCGGATCAGCAACAAGCCCTGCATTGAAATCAAGCGCCTGCTGGACCGACAAAATCGACGTAAACACCTGATCACTGTAGTCATAGTAGAACGCTGAGCCATTTAAGCGCGTCGGCACGCCGCCCAGCTCAAACTCTGACTTGACGCCAACTTCATACATGGTCACCTTCTCAGTGCCGTACTCCGGCGAGATAGATGCGCCGATATCCGGGTCTTTAAAGGTGTCATTGAAGCCGCCTGACTTATGGCCCGTTGCGATCAAGCCGTAAGCTAAAATGTCATCGGACACATCGAAACCGTATCGGAGTCGCCAATCCACAAAGCTATCGCTCATCGCGCCATCCTGAAGGGTGATCGAGTCATTGGGACTGATCGGCACTGCAAATGAGTGGGTGCCATCCTCGAGACAAATCAGTCCATCGGTGGAGTCGGGGTCGACACACGGAGCGCGAGGCTCTACACCGCCTGCGAGGGCGCCATTCGCCATGATGTCATCGATCGTGTCGCGCTCACCAAACTGCGCAATGCCGTCAAAGTAAAAATCGAGATACTCACTGTCACTAATCGTTCCATCGCCATTCGCATCGGGGTCGTAGATCGTGCGGCCAAACGCAGCAAACTCAAAACCCTCAGTGCCGACGCGCGCGCCCATACAACACCCGAACTCATTGCCAGTCCCGATGTCATAACCACCCAAAGCGAAGGCGTAACGCGCATTGACGCCGGTACGTGACTTCTCATCGTGGGTATAGCGCAAACCACCCGTAATTCGCGACCGCGGCGTCAGTTCGTACGTGAAATCGCCGTAGAATGAATAGGATTCGCCATCGACATTGGGCTGGTTGAACTCAGCACCCTGAAAAAACCCACCGCGATCACCGGTCGAACCTAAAAAAGCCTTCTGATCTTCCTTGAAGTAAAATGCGCCTACCGTGTAAAACAAACGATCATCGTCAGGTGAGATAAAGCGCAGCTCGTGAACTTCTGACTGTGAGTCGGTGATGAACTGGAAACGCGACCAGTTATCGAGCGCTTCATCTAACGGCTCGAGTGTTGAAAACACGCCCGGATAATCAGGCGCCAGCGGCGTTGCCGCCATATAATCGTAGGTCAAGTCGCGGTAGCTGCCGATATACTCGAGCTCACCGAAGCCCAGATCATAGTTGACCTGCAGGCGGATGCCGGTATGAGTCGTGTCCTCTTCCGGCTCAAAAGCACGCGCAACAACATCCCGCGGATCCTCAATGCCATCTTGCGCAATGCCGTTGCCGAGAGAGTTGGCGTAGTTGGTGCCGGTGTAGCCGGTGCCCCGCTCTGCAACGTGATCTGCTGCAAGCAGGATACTCAACTCGTCAGTCGGCTGATAAAGATACTGCGCGCGGAAACCGACGTTGTCGGCAGCCTCGGCTGTGCCTAAATTGAGCGGACCGACATCGTTGTAGTAGCTGTCATGCTCGAGCATGTAACCCGACAATCGAAATGCCGCAGTGTCACCGATTGGGACGTTGATCATCCCCGTGGCCATGGTTTGATCGTAGTTGGCGGCCTCGAACTCAACCATGCCGTCCCAAACGCCGAGACCAGGCTTCCAGCTCACTATGTTGACGGAGCCGGCGGTCGCGTTTCGGCCACGCAAAGTCCCCTGAGGACCGTAGTTCACCTCAACGCGCTCGATATCGAAGAAGACTGAACCGATACCGGCAGGGCGTGGGATGTACACGCCATCAAGGTGAGTCGCCGCAGCCGGGTCACCCAGCTCGGTGTTATTCGATGAGCCGATGCCTCGAATCCACACCTCAACGTTACCCTGCTTATTGCTGATCTCCACACCGACCGCCTGCTCAGAGAGGTCGGTCAGATTCTGCAAGCCGAGAATCTTCAGATCATCGCCAGAGAATGACGCGGCGGTGCCCTCAAGGTCTTGGAGGGACTGCTCGCGACGCTCAACCGTCACGATCACCTCTTCTAGAGCAGACTCACCCGCCTGGCCCTGAGCACTTACTGGTGCTGACAAGAGAGTGGCCAAAACGCTTGACGAGAGCACAGTCTGCGCTAGCCAGGATTTTTCAAGCCTCGTAGAAAAATATCGCATTGTTTAATCTCCGCTTGTGAGCACTAGGTTGTCATAGAAGACGCCGGTGCCAAGGTAATTAATGGTCTCGTTGGTGAAGCCAAACTGCACCAGCATACCCGCCGCCAATCCAGGCGATCCCGCCGGCAAGGTCACGCTAAACGTTTGGAAATCCCCCGTGAGCGAAGCAGTCAGATCCAAATCAACACGGTCAACCTGATTGAAACCATCGTTCGGGTTCAGGACATTGATGAACGCGCCAGCTGTCGCACCAGCCGCCAAACCGCCAACCGGCACGTACGCATCGAAGGTCATCACGAGATCGCCTTGAATGGTCTCATTAATCGTGAACTCTTGGAAAACGCTCGTGACGATACCCTTCGCCTGAGCATCTCCATTACCGTAATCGGTGTAGACGTTCAGAACATTGTTACCTTCAATATCGTCAATCTGAGAGATCAAATTTCCATTCGGCGCCGGGAAAGGCGCCCCATCGTTGTAGGCGTAACCCTCCGGCCCAAGCACCAAAACATACGTCAGCCAACCTGCTCCCAAGTTAGAACCGGGAGGGGCCTCTGAAGCCGTCTGCAAATCTTCAAAGTCGGTGGCAAAGACCGAATTAGGGTCTGCGGGCGGCGGTGTAGGCGTCACCGTGGTTTCAACGCGAACATTGTCCCACTGGAACACAACATCTTGCCCTGCAAAGCTTGGGAAGAGCGCAAAAGCAGTGACCTTTGACAGATCAACCGGTGTCGCTGCTAACTCTGAGAGCGGCACTCGGATTGTTTTCCACTCACCCACGGGTAATACGCCGAGGTCACGCTCGCCCTGGAAATAGCCGGGGCTGTCGAGCTTGAATTTCATCGCATAGCCGTTGGGATTGCTAATGACCTTCACATCGAATGCGAGCTCACCTTCGACCCAGGGAATAAAGTCGACACCAATCTCTCCATCGGCACCAATAAACGTCAAACCGCTGGCGCCACTGTCGCTCACCGTGGTCTCAATAACCACATCGTGGCCTTCTTCGCCGGTATCTTTGAGCTCCCAACTAATGTGATTGCCCTGGGCTGTGGTGTAATCGCCGTCGACGACCGTGTCATAGCCTGTAATACCGCGCGTCCACGCTACGCCGACCGCATCATCGAAAATGACCAGTGGGTTGACCGCTTTCTGCTCAATGCCACAGAAAGCCTTCGCACCACACTGCAGTGATACGTCTGCAATCTGAACATGTGCCATGCCCGTCAACTCAATCGTCAACAGACTCAACAGCTCGTCAACATTTGCCGGGGCGCCGCCGTAGGCTCCCTGGCCACCCGCCAAAATATCAGAGAGGCGCACCGACACCTCGCCCCACTCGTCCTGTGGCAGGTCGGCAATCGAAATTTCAGTAAAGGCGACATCGGGGAAGCCGCTGTCGACCTTGAATTGCACCTTTCCAGCTGGGTCAGTCTCGGCAGAAATCACCTTGGCTTTAAACTTGAAGTCGGCCGAACCACCGGGCGCAGCAACGCTACCCATATTGACGAGGCGGAAGGTGCTACCTGCGGTCGCATCAACGATCGAGACATTACCGCCGCCAGACGTCGAAATATCCATCACAAGGCGTCCGTCATCACCTGCGACTTCAGAAAAGCTCAATGCACCGTTGTTGTCGTATACACTGCTGGCTAAATCGCGATAGATATCGGTACCTTCAAATAGCGTGGCAAAGCCATCTGAGTAGAGGTCATAGGTCGAGATGGCAGGCGCATCGGGATCGGCATCAAAGCTGATGTAGTTGTTCACCGGATCGATACTGTCCTCACAGCCGCGGCCGGTCGCGGGGTTGATTTCACAGGCATAGACCCGGACATAGTCGACTTCCATCTGTGCTGGGAAAACTGAGGGATCAGAGGGCGCGCCTGGCAAATTCCCGCCCACCGCGAGATTCAGCAAGATGTGCTGATCGGCATCGAAGGGCGCAGAGGCGCCGCCCTCAACAAACCCTTCGACAGCATCTTTGTAGTAATAGCTGTAGTAGGCCTCTTTGCGAATCGTGAAATGGTTCGTGCCGTCCACAAAGAAGCGGATAAAGTCAGCATCCCACTCCACCGCATAGGTGTGAAAGCCATCGCTGGGATCAAAGTCCTCAAACAGCGCCGACTTCACCTCGTTCTGAGGGAAGTAAGAGCCGTAATGGATCGCGCTGGTAATGGAGTTGGGCTGATAGGCCTCAACAATATCGATTTCACCCTTCGCCGCCCAGCCTCCATAAGGCCCGGGCTCAGTGCCCAGCATCCAGAAAGCAGACCAAAGACCCTGCCCCACGGGAAGGCGCATACTCGCCTCCACGCGACCGAAGGTGAAATCCATTTTTCCTTGCGTTCTCACCCGGCCAGAGGTGTAGTCGAAACCGGGAGCGGCCTGATTGTCCGCGCGCGCCTCGATCGTCAGCTTGCCATCGGCAACAATCAGGTTATCCGACGTGTAGTATTGCAATTCGTTGTTGCCCCAGCCTGGAACTCCCTCGGCTGCGCCGTTGCCCATCTGGATATCCCACTTGGTCGCATCGAGAGACGACCCAGTGAACTGATCTTCCCAAATGAGCTGCCATGCGCCTGAGGTGGGTTCAGGTGGATTGGCCAGCTCGCCACCAACGGCTGAGTCATCATTACCGGATCCGCAGGCTGTGAGAACCAGCGCCAGAGCCGAAATAATAGAACGGGACCAAACAGTCGAAGCGTGTTGGAACATGATTATTGTCGCCTATTCGCAAAATTTGACCGTCGGTTATAGCGAAAGCTCGGGAGCAAGCCCACTCAAGATACGATGAATGGGTGCTCTAATGAGACTAATGGGAATTTCCTACGCTAGATGGCGTTAAAACTTGCTGTGTTACGACGGTGAGGCCACCCTGATGTACGCGTGCAGAATTGGTCCGACGGGCGACTCTAGACGTACAGTCAGACGGATCTACCTTCTGCGACCTCCACACTAAAAACCGAGATTGCTGGTCATGCCGAATCGAGCCTCCTCACAACTGCTGTCCGATCCCACCCCTTGCCAAAGGCAAAAGGTAGCGGTCATCGGCCTAGGAGATACCGGTGTGCTGGTCGCGTCTCGATTGGCTCACGCGTTCCAAGTGGTCGCATTTACCACCAAGCCGTCGCTGGTCAGCGGGCAAGAGCTCGGCAAGCGACTGACCGACCTCCGGTGGTGGCGGGCTCACTACAATATTTCACTCGCCGACTACCGTGGGCTCGACGCTGTTGAAATTCATCACGCGCGGGTCGACGCCGTCGATACAGAGCGTCAGCGCATCACCGCGACCACCTTGAGCGGTGAGTCGTTGGCAACGGATTATGACCTGTTAGTCATTGCCTCAGGCACCGCAAATGGCTTTTGGCGCAATGATGATCTTCGCGATGCTTCTGAGGTCGATAACGAACTCGAGCAAGACGCGAGTCGCATTGCCAAGGCAGGCGACATCGCCATCATTGGTGGGGGCCCCTGCGGGGTCAGCGTTGCCGCCAACACCAAGGCGCGGTACCCAGAGAAGAGCGTACGTCTATTTTTTTCGGGGCAAGAGCCGCTGACGGGCTACCATCCCAAAACTCGTGCCAAGATGGCAGCCAACCTGTCCTCTCTGAGTGTGGCGTGCTACCCAAATCATCGCGCCATCATCCCCGAGGTCGCAACAATCACCACGTCGGGCCAACACGAAGTTCAATTCGAAGGGGGGCACACGATTTCCGCAGATTGTGTACTCTGGACGACTGGAAACCGCAGGCCACACACCGATTTTCTCCCGCAAGACCTGTTAGACCATGAGGGCTTTGTGCGCACGCGATCAACACTGCAAGTGGAGGGGTTCGACAACGTCTTCGCAATCGGCGATGTCGCGAGCACCGACCCGAGTCGAAGCTCCGCGCGCAACTGGGCCTATCGGATCCTAGTCCACAACGTGAAACGCGTTGCAAACGGACGGCATGCGAACAAATACTTCAAGCCGCCCCAGCACCGATGGGGCTCGATCATCGGACCACAAGATGACGGGCTCACTTTGTACAACCAAAACGGCAGCCAACAGCGACTCGCACGCTGGCTTGTCGACAAATTGTTACTGCCTATCGTTGTTCGCCGATTCATTTATCGGGGTGTGCGCTCCTGAGGGTATAAAGAGCTGTTGGCAAGCGCGGCTTTTTCTGGTTTCGTAGCACCATGGACAACACAATTCAAACCACTCGTACCTTTTGCCGGATCTGCACTTCGCTGTGTGGCCTCCTCGTCGACACCGAAGGCGACCAGATTGTCGATGTTCGGGGTGACCCGGATCATCCGCTCACTCAGGGCTATACCTGCCCCAAAGGACGCGCACTCAAGCAGCTACACCATCACCCCAGCCGACTCGAGCGGCCGATGCTCAAGCGTAATGGCGAATTAGAGGCGGTGAGTTGGGACGAATGCTTTGATGATCTTGCCGCCTCCCTTCAACGCATTATCGACCAACACAGCTCGTCTGCGATTGGGGTCTATTTTGGCAGCGGTATTGGCATGGATGCCGCGGGCTATCGCACCGCAGAACTGCTGCATGCGGCACTCGGGACGCCGGCCAAGTTCAGCCCGCTGACCATCGATGGCACGGCCAAGGTGCTTGTCGCCAGCCATATGGGCGGGTTTCCCGGATTCAACCCGCGCCCTGACTACACTGAGGCCAAACTGATTCTCTACGTCGGCGTGAACCCCGTGGTATCCCACGGCCATGCGGTGTCCACCCCAATACCCCCCTCAAAAGCGGTGCAGGGCGTCAGTCGTCGCGGCGAGACCTGGATGATCGATCCCGTTGCCAACGAGACCTCGCGCTTTGTGACGCATCACATGACGCCGTTGCCCGGCAGAGACTACGCCATCCTTGGCTACCTTCTCCGCGAACTGCTCGCGCAGAGCGATCTTGATGCACTGGAAAGTCGATGTTCAGGCGTCGCCTCGCTACGCGAGGCCGTCGCACCGTACACCGCGTCCTACGCAGCAGCGGTCGCAGACGTACCTGAAGCCCAGCTCGTGCAACTTCTGGCCTCAGTTCAGCGTGCAGGGCGGGTCGCGGTTGAAACGGGAACCGGCGTGACCATGGCCGAGACGGCAAATATCACCCAGTGGTTTGCCTGGGCTTTGATGATTGTTACCGACAGTATGAATCGACCCGGCGGGGTCTGGTTTCATCCGGGGTACTTCTCTCCCATGGACCTCGCACCGCTTCCCCAGATCGCGCCAGAACATTTGTTCGCGCCAGGCCCCTCGTCGCGCCCCGATACGCAGAGCTTTTTAGGTGAGTGGCCTTGCGCCGTGCTTCCCAGTGAAATTGAAGCGGGCAACATCAAGGCCTTTCTGAATTTAGGTGGTCACCTGCTCGCCGCCTTCCCCGATGCCAATGCGCTACAGCCAGCCCTCGAGAAGCTCGAGGTCATGCTGACACTGGATATTGTCGACAACGAGACCGTTGCGCTCTCAACCCATGTCATGCCGACGAAAGACCAACTCGAGCGCCCTGATCTGACCTTGTGGGACTTTCTGAGCTCACGCGTGTCAGGGCAGTACACCGAGGCGGTGATCGAGCCCGTTGGCGAGCGCCGCTCCACCTGGTGGATCTTGAGCGAACTGATGCGTCGTTTGCACTTTGAGGTGCCGCCACACTTGGGCCTTGAGTCAACTGCGGCCAATGACACGATTGCGGTCGCTGCGGTGGCTCAATATGGCCGCCAGCCCTTGGCTGAGTGGCGAGACTCAGGTTACACACAGGCGGCGCGGGACTTGCCTGCGGCCTGGGTCGATGAGTTTGTCACGACCAACGGCGGCTGGGACTTATCGCCCCAGGTTTTGGTCGAGCAGCACCAAACGCTTGCGACACAGATAGAGGGCAGCAGTCACACCGCGTCCGAGGATCAGCTGCTATTGGTGCCACGCCGGCAACAACGACATCTCAACGCGCAGCTCCTGTTTCTCGGAGATCGTCCTGAGATTTTGCTGCACCCGGATGATGCGATGCAGCGCGGCATCTCTGATGGCGAAGACATCACAATCAGCAACCCGCGCGGTACGTTGACAGGTATCGCCAAGGTCACGGATAGAATCCGAGTTGGCGTGGTCTCGGTACCCCATGGTTTCGAAGAGGCCAACGTCAACCGGCTCACCGACCAGTTTGAAGTGGATCCCATCACCGGCATGGCCCGCTACGGCGCACTACCGGTCAATGTGTCTGCAGGGCCCTAAGCTGAGCGCGGTGGTGAAACAAGCGTTCAATATAGTGGGGCTCGATCATTTGGTACTGCGTGCCAATGACCCCGAGTCCCTCATTGCCTTCTACCGCGACGTACTCGGTTGTGCGCTCGAGCGTGAACTTCCAGACTATGGACTGTCGCAACTTCGCGCCGGCCAATCGCTCATCGATATCGTGGCAGTCGACAGCCCTCTGGGGCTCGCTGGTGGTGCAGGTCCAGGCCGCGAGGGCGGTAATTTGGAGCATTTTTGCCTGCTCGTCGATGGGGACGAGGCGGCGATTCGAAGCCATTTCGAGCCGCTAGGCATTGAAGTTGGCGCATTCAAAGCACGCTACGGTGCAACCGGTTTCGGACTATCGTGTTATATCCGCGATCCGGAAGGCAATACGGTTGAGCTCAAAATCGCCTCAGATCCATCGGTTCACACCTGATCATCCGAGCATCGATACGACTCACACCCACCTCACACCCATCCATCACTGAAATAAATCCTCGGTTGCGCTCTGAGAGCGGATGGGAGACTGGTAAACCCTCGACGCGCAGCCTCGAAAACACGCTGAGCGGGCACTCTATTTCGATTCCAACCGGCAGTTTTCATGTCCTAGCGAAACCCAACGTTTTGATCCATCATGAGGGACATTGATGTTTAATAATAAGGACGTCGTCATGCGCGCGCTCATCTCTACCCTATTGATCTTCATCTCGCTCTCGAGCTGGTCGTTGACCGCAGGGGCTGTGACACCCCTACCCTACGGTGTCAGAGACGACGTGCGTCGACAGACACAAAACATGGGCGAGATCGAGCGAGAGATTGAGACCATTCGTGCCTCAGTGGCAGCAGGACCCAGCCCCCAGCAGCAGGCCATGCTGGCCCAGTTTCAGCAAATGCTTGCGGCGAATCCTCAGTTGAAAGCGCAGTTCGATGCGGCAACTCCTGAGCAACAAGCACAGTTTATGGCGCAGTTAGGTATCACCTCAGCAGCGCCTGGATCCGACATGATGACGCAGTACGGCTGGCTTGAGCAGCGGCTGGATTCCGTCGAAGCGGTCATCAATCGAGCACCCGCGGACCACCCCGATGTCGTTGCCTTAAAGCAGCGACACGACGCAGCCAGGTCCGCCATACGCTCAACCGAATCAGCCGATGCAGAAAATACCAGCAGTGCGCTAGCCGCCAACGATCTTAGCGATTTCCCGAACTTTGAACAGGATTTAGCCACAGCTGAAAGCATGACGATGGCCATCGCCAACGCGGTCAATGCAGCCAAGTCAGCGATCGAATCCGCCAATGGCGCGCCAAACGCCGATGAGATGTGGCTGCTGAGCAACACGTTTAATTTTTCGCAACTGAAAAGCCTCAAACAAGCGGTCGAAAACGTGGATGGCTTTGAGACACAAATTGGTCAGTGGCAACGTCAATACGCGCCGCTCTTTAGCCGCAGCTCTGTGTACGCCGGCCAATGGCAGGCCAACATTCAGTACTTCCCACAACTCGCGGCCAACCTCAGAGCGATGGCACCGCAGGTCCTCACACTTCTGGCGTCCAATATTCGACACAACTTAGGCGTTTTGGATCAGCTCATTGCAACCGCTGTGGAGCGACGCGCCGCATCTTATTTCGATGGCGGTATCCGGCAGGTCGAGGGCGAAATCAATGCCGTCGTCGAGGCCTACCCCGACCATCGGCTCGCGGGAGCTCCCCAGCAATCGGCCGTCACCGCCTTACAGCAGCAAGCGGCCGACCGTATCGCCGCTGGTCAGGCCGGATTGGCAGATCTGGTCGTCGCCGAGCGCCGAATGCCCGGTGATCACTATTCGGGAGATGATGCCGACGAGCTAAAAGACAAGGCTGTCACGTTTATCGAGCGACGACTGCCCGATATCGATATTCTCGAGGTGACCATTTGCTGTGAGTGGGATGTTGAAAATTATGAAGAAGTGGTTGAGGACTATCCCGGGCACTGGGTCAAGCGAGTCCACAATTACCGCGATATTCAGATCACAATCCTAAGCCCGAAAGATGATGAGCGCGCCCTGATCCGAATCGTCGGAATTCGACAGAACTTTGTCACCAATCAAGAGTCCATCGAGCTACTTAATGAGCTCGAAATGCTCAGCGATAATATCTGATCTTTTTGAGCCACAAAAAAAAGGCGCCTCTGATCGGGGCGCCTTTTTTATTACTGGTGTGATTACTGGACGATAAACGTGAGTTCAACGCGCCGATTTTGCGCTCGGGCATCGTCGGTCATCTCAGCGATCAAGGGTCGGCTTTCACCCTCCCCCGATGCGGCAATACGGCTTGCATCGATAGAGAACTGGTCCATCAAATAGGCCGCCACAGAACCAGCTCGCTGTTCCGATAACTGCTGGTTGTACGCCGCGCTGCCCACATCATCGGTGTGGCCAATCACCTTCAGCGAGAAGGCCTGCAGCTCTGGGCTGGTCGCCGCAATACCGAACTCATCAAGCTGACGGCGGGCCCCCATGGTTAACTCGGCCGAGCCAAACTGGAAATTGATTGATTGCACATCGAAACTGACTTCTCTTGCTGGCTCCGGCTCGGCGACCGGCGCACCGCCACTCGCCGGAAAATCATCTAACGGCTCCGCATCCTCAACAACAGCACGAATAATACCGCGCGCGTTGTATTGGACTTCGCCGGCTTCCTCTTCTTCCTGGGCCCAGGACGGCAGTACCGTGGCCAATCCTAAAACCATGATTCCCGCTAAGAGCTTTTTCATATCGATCCTCCTCCTGATGACTATTAGACTCGATCACTTAACGCAAACTATACGCCGACGCAGTGCAAATACTAGGCCTTGGGCGATCCAGAACCATCGACCGGCGCTGAGTTATCCACCATTCGCCGCTGCCAGATTGCGATACGGTAGCGGCGACGCCACGGCACATCCTCTATTTCTTCGAAGTCGAGGCTACTCAATAAACGCGCTAATGCCCGCGGTGTTTGACAACGCCCTGGGAAAAACAAACCGAAAGGAAAGGCGGGGTAAGTGAGAACCAACACACCCCGAGGTGCTATGACACGGGAGGCCGCGCGCATGACCTCATCGAACTGCGGAATAAACTCCCCGGCCTCCATCAGCGTGACCAAGCCGTAGCGGCCCTCTACCGAAGTCAGCCAGCGGGCGACGTCGGCGCAGTGCAAAGCCACGTTGGAGGCACCGTATCGGCCAACACCATCAACTGAACCCTCATGGTTCGGGGGGCTTCCTTCTGCCACCCCATCGACAAGCGGCTGTGCCAGTCGCGCGCGTAGTCGCGCGAGCATTTCAGATGAGAAGTCGACTGCGTCTATCTTTGCGGGTGCTTTCGGTTGCGCGAGTGCAACTACGACCGCACGCCCTGTGCCCGTACACAAATCGAGCATTGCAAGGTCATCAAGGTCTATCGAGGTATCGGCGAGAGCAAGGCCACCTGCGATCGCATCATCATAGGACTGGTAGTTGTGCCGTAGCCATTTTTTCTCATAGTGCGGTGCTGCGCGATCATAAAGTCGCTTGGTCAGGCCAGTGCCCAACCATGATAACTCCCCAGGATAAATAGCGAACGCCACCCAAAGGAGTGCCGAGCAACCCAAGATGAGCAGGAGAAGACCCGAATCGATCAAAGCCGGTCAGCAAAGGTGGGCGACGCGAGTTCTAACAGCGCATCTTGCTTGAAGTCGTAACTAAACAACTCCAATACCTCGTATTCACCATCGTCCGTGAGCGGCAATACTTCAGCGATGGATGCAACCGATCGCTTGCCACCAACCCGCTGTAATTGAATCACGACCTGCACCGCGGCTGCGACCTGCGCTCGCAAGAAGCGCAGGGGGATTTCCTCACCGGCAAACAGAGCCAGCGTCTCCAAACGGCGCAGCGACTCCAATGGCGTATTGGCGTGCACTGTGGACATTGAACCGCCGTGGCCGGTATTCATTGCTTGAAGCAGGTCGAGTGCTTCGCCCCCACGACACTCCCCGACAATGATGCGATCTGGACGCATGCGAAGCGAGGAGTGTAGCAAGTCTCTGATCGTAATCGCGCCCTCCCCTCGCCGGTCTGGAGGACGCGTCTCTAGTGACACGACATGCTCTTGGGACAGTTGTAATTCCGCTGCATCTTCGATCGTTACGATACGATCCTCCTCCGGAATGAGCTCAGACAACGCGTTGATAAAGGTTGTCTTACCTGTGCCGGTGCCCCCTGAAATGATGATGTTTTTCTCAAGGTGAATTGCGCCCGCTAAAAAGGCTCTTGCGGCCTCAGAAATTGACCCAGATTTCACCAGATCGGCAAGCGCCAAACTACTCTTCGTGTGCTTCCGAATGGTGATCGAGATACCCACTCGGGATACTGGCGGCATGACCACGTGGACGCGATGGCCCTGAGGCAAACGGGCATCGAAACGCGCGGTCTCCGCATTCAAACGCAAACCCACATACTGCGCCAAATTGGTCACCGCCGCTTTCAGCTGCGCCTCGTCATCAAAACACACATCAACGCGCTTTAGCCCACCGCCCTGCTCGACATAAATATCCTGCGCGCCGTTAATCATGATTTCCCGAACGGATTCATCATTCATGAGCGACGCGATAGGCGCTAAAAAGTAGCCCAGCGTTGTTTCATAAATCTGTTCAGTGCTGAGACTCACCGGCTACTCCTGCACTGCTTCCAAATCGGTCAATTCGTCTGGCTGATCGTCTGCTGCCTCTGACGAAGCTGAGACGGCATCGGGATCGACCATATCCACACTATAAGCGGCCCAAGCCGTCACAGGCTGTGTTAACAGGGACTGCGCAAACTGGTCGGAGACAGCCGCATCCTGCGACAAAATCAGTGCGCGCCCCCAATCTTCAACCGCGATAAACGGTGGCGCTGACTGCAAAGCGAGCGGCTCAGGCGTCACTAGGGTGACAAAAAAGTCTGTCCCTAAGGGCTCAGCGGCCTGCAGGCTCAATTCCTCCGCCACTGTATCGGTGACACCCGATGCCAGCTGCTCCGTCTCACCCGTGGGCGATGGATAGATCACCGTCAGCACGTTGTCTGAGGTCAGGTGTAATACCGTCAGATAGCCCGCCTCCGGAGAGGTAAGATCTAACGTAATCGACATACCGACATCGAGCGTTGCTGCAGTCTCCGCGACGACCACCCCAGGAATAGCGGTCTCTACCTGAGGTAACGACACCCAGCGTGAGGACATCGCCTCGATCAATTGCGCTGTAGAAGCAATGAGCACCGGTTCAGGTGCCGGTGCGCGCTTGGGCTTTGGCATCAGCAGCAAACCACCCACAGCGAGCAACAAGAACCCAAAAACGCCAACCACCAACTTAAACCACAAGGGCTGCTTTTTCTTGGCTGGCGTCGAGCCTTCACCCTCGTTGTCATCTTTTTTGGCATTGCCCTGAAAAACGGTGGGCGCCGCCATCAAGTTGGCTTCGTGCTCTCGCAATTCTCTGAGGCGGGCAAGCACCTCCTCACAGGTTTGGGGTCGGTTATTCTGGTCGAGCGCAACCAAGTGGCTGATCATGGCCGACAGCGGTTCAGAGAAACGCGTATCGATGGCATTGAGCGCCGGCCACTCAATTTTACTATACGCCCATTTCTGCCAAAAAACGCTCGGGTTGTCGGCGCCAGGCGACCCTGTCGCCCGCGAGGTCGCATCTCGCGCGACTTCCTCAAAGCGCTCGCTGCCTAACAGCAACTCCATCGCCATCACACCGGAAGAATAGAAATCGCAGCGTGCGGAAATCTCATTGGGCGCCAACAAAATTTCCGGGGCCGCGTATTTAGAGCCGACGAAGGGGATCACTTCCTCTTCGCCCGTCATGGCCACACCGAAATCCACAAGCTTCCACAATCCGTTGTCATTCAACAGATTGTCGGGCTTGATGTCGCGGTGAATCATGCCCGCAGCGTGAATCGCGGAGAGTCCGCCAAACAGATCCTCCAGCACTTTCAGAGCGACATCAACCGAGCAGAAACCAGCCCCCACGGCACTCGCCAAACTACCGCCACCCACATATTCCTGCACGATGGTGGGTATGTCGTTGTCGTACAGCACATCGTAAATTTGCACCACATTCGGATGCTTGATGCGTGCGATTTTCTGCGCCTCATTGAGCATCAAAGAACTGACTTCGCTTTGACCACGAAGCTCCTGAGCGACCTCTTTCAAAGCCACATCACGCTCCATGACGGTATCCCACGCGCGATAGACCGTCGCCATAGCACCCGCGCCGACATAGGTTTTATTGGTATACCGCTCAGCCATGATTCAATCCTTATTCGTGATTAGTAGCGGGCAATACATTTTGCCGCATACGCATACACTGGCGAGGTTCGATCCTCATCGAGCGCACGCAAGCTTAAGCAGATCTGCTTCGCCGCTTTCCGATTGCCCGTCGCCAGCGCCACGCGCAATCGGTCCATCTCGTACTCAACACTCTCTAGGTTAGCCTCCAGAGTGGCTGGAGAATAGATCTCAGTGCCCCAACGACGATAACTATCGAGAAGGCGTTTTGAAGCACCACTGTCAAAACCAGTAGATCCCGATGAGCCGCCCAACCAAACCGCCACCCCAACAATGCCCAGCAAATAAACGCCGATGACTGCGCGGATCACAGGCGACGCCAGCGGCCCACTCTTGGCCAGATTCGTCGGTTCCTTTTTCTTTTGTTGCTCGGTCGCCCGCGCGACCACCGGAGTCCAATCGAGTTTCAGGCTAACCTCGTCGCTTGGCGAGACAATCGCTCCGGGGCTTAATACGCACTCTTCGGCGATGCTCTTGCCATTGACCTTGGTGCCGTTGGCACTGATGCCTCGGAGCTTGACCTCACCCAAGGCATAACTGATCTCAAAATGCGTGCGCGATACCGAAGCACCGGCTCCGGGGAGCACAAGTGCCTGCTGGTCGCCCTCGGCGACAGGCTCGCGCCCCACGACCAGCGTGCCGATATTAAACTCCTGCGTGATCCCTTTTTGGGGGCCCGTCTGAAACGTAATGGCAATGGTGAGCATATTCAGAAGACTCCAGAAGACATGAGTTGCATCAGTAGAGGCCCGACAATCAGCAACAGCACTGAGAACATAATCATCATATTCGGAAAGGCCATTTTTGTGGGTGCCTCGACTGCCAACTTCTCTATTTGTTGCAGTCGTGCCTCTCTAAAAGACTCCGCCTGAGTGGTGAGCGTCAGAGCCATGGGCGAGCCCATCTCCTGGCCACGTGTTATCGCCATCAGCACGGTCTCCAATGGCTCTAGTTCGACGCGCCGAGATAAATTTCTGAAGGCTAAACGTTGCGTTGCTCCCGAGTCGATCTCAGCCAGGGCAATGCGAAATTCCTCAGCAAGCGGATCGTCCTTAGCAGCGATCTCCTCGAGACCTTGCCGCAAGGTCCCGCCCGTTTCCAAAACCAAGATAGATAAATCCAATGCATAGGGAATACGACGATAAAGTTGGCGCGTGCGGAACTCCGCTTTGCTGTCGAGTAACGAGGGCTGGATCATAAAGGACCATAACCCGCCCAGCAGCACGGCGAGGAATATCGCGGTATCGCCTCCCAGCAACACAATGATCACCGATATCACCACAGCGGTCATGAGACCCTGCCATAGGATATCTCCGACATACTGTTCGGGATCCGTCGACAATCCTGCACGCGTTAAATTTTTTCGACTTTTACGCAGCAGGCTCTGCACTATGCCAAAAGAACTCGCCCACCGATAAAACACAAAACGCACAAAGGGCAACGTGGCCCTAAGCGCAGAATTGCCCGCAGCCGCCTTCAGTGACAACCACCGCGTCTCATTGGCCTCCACAACATCAGCCATCGAGGCGAGTATCACCCAGGCTGCAAGGCCAGCGGCCAATGCTGAAACAATTAACGCAACGATCATTGTCTTGGCCTCCTCTTACACATCTAAATCAATGATCCGCTTCATGATGAAATAAGCGGCGACCTCAAATGCTAGGGCGATCACCAGAACCACGTTACCGACAAAGGTATTAAATAGAATCAGCACCTGATTGGGCTCTGCGAGATACAGCATGCCGCACAAGACAAAGGGCATGCCGAGCATGATGTAGGAGGACATGCGAATGCCCGCCGTCTCGGTGCGCACGCGCTCTTCAACTCGCTCAATTTCTCGCGTGGCATCGGACAGGCGATCCATTAGCGATGCGAGTCGCCCACCCCGCTCGAGACTGACGACAATCGTTTGGAAAATTAACGTCAAACGGGGGATCTGAATGCGCTCCTCCGCAGCGCGAAACGCCGCGACGGGAAGCTGACCTGCATCGATTCGCTGTCGGATCAGAGCAAACTCTTCAGATGCCGGCGCCGCCATATTTTCGGCAATATCATCAATCGCCTGCTCTAAAGTCAGCCCGCTTTTCAGCCCCGAACTCAACGCCATCATCACGTCGGAGGCCTGAGCCTCGAGCCGATCGCGACGCCGGCGGATCATATTTTCAATCACTATATCTGGCACAAAGAAGACCGCAGCCGCCATCGCCAAAGCAAACACCGGACTCTCACTCATCCAGTAAACGAGCACCAGGCCCACTAAAGGCCCGACAAACTTCAGGAGCACCAGTTGTCGCGCCGTACCCTCACCGTCGGCGACCAGCGCGATACTGGCACTCACTTCACCCTCTTTCTCAGAGAAACGAGCCAGCAATTTCGGCACCACCGAGTCGGCCGTGGCATAGATCAACAGCCCCACGGAGAGGCCAGCAAGCACAGCAGCCAATATCACGACCATGCGAACAACTCCTCTAAACTCACCCCACCGTTGTCGAGCAGGCTCTCAATGAACGAGGGTAGATACCCCGTGAACTCGAGACTCGGTGGGCCGTCATCGACCCCCGGTCGCAAACGGAAGATGTCTTCGATGATAATTTGGTCGCGCTCGGCGTCGTAACCGACAACCTCGCTGATATGCGTCAGGCGCCGCGCGCGATCACGCTGCCGCGCAATCTGCACCACAACGTCCACCGCCGAAGCGATTTGCTGCTTGATCGCACTTGCCGGCATGTCCTCACCGGCTTCCATCACCATCACTTGAAGCCGCTGCATCATCTCCGATGGGGAGTTCGCATGACCCGTGGTCAGTGAGCCGTCGTGCCCTGTGTTCATGGCTTGAAGCATGTCGAGCGCCTCGCCACCTCGGCACTCACCAACGACCACTCTGTCAGGACGCATTCGCAGAGAAGCACGCACAAGATCCTTGATTGAAATCTCACCCGTGCCTTCAAGATTGGCTTTTCGCGCCTCAAGATTTACCTGATTTTTCTGTGGCAACTGCAACTCAGCGCTATCCTCAATGACGACCAAGCGCTGGTCAGGGGGAATCAAGCTCCCGAGTACATTCAACAACGTCGTTTTACCCGAGCCGGTACCACCGGAAACCACAATATTTTTTCGCGCCCGAGCCAGCGCTGTGAGGAACAGGCCGGCCTGCGGCGTAAGCGACCCAAAGCCAATTAGATCTTCGAGCCTAAATGGATCCTCGCGGAAACGGCGGATGGTGACCGAGGTGCCATGAATGGCGATAGGCGGCACAACAACATGGACACGGGAGCCATCGAGCAGGCGCGCATCAATGATCGGATCCGCGCGACTGACCGCGCGACCGATGGGCCGCACCATCCGATTCACAGCAACACTGAGGTCTTCCTCGCTGGGAAAACTGCGGCCAGTCTCTTCTAGCCCGCCACTGCGCTCGACAAAGATACGGTTCTTGCCGACCACCATAATCTCGGTGATGCCGGCCATGTGTAATAGGTCCTCCAATGGCCCGAGACCATAAACTAGGTCATCGATATCGCGCTTCACGCAAGCCTTGGCAACGAACAACCGATTGGCCGCATTCAAGGCGGGCGAATAGCGCGGGTAGGTTTCTGCAAACAGACGTCGCGCCTCAATCAGCAGCGCGTTGCTTTGAAAGGCCTCCGATGCCTTCAGCTCGTTCAAACAGCCGCGCACCACTTCCTCGAAAGCGATACTGTGCGAATTGGCCTCCCACGACAACGACATACGGCGCGACTCATTATCGGTCCCACGTATCAGCGCGTTCACGACATCCTCGCGTATGGCTCGCATGACAATGTAATCGATCAGATCGCTATCCAAACTTTCGAGCTTCACCAAAAGCCGATTCAGTCGCTCGTCAAGCTCGGCTTTGAGCTGCGCATCGTTGGCATCGATAGTGCGGCCTTTAAATTTCACCGTATCGAGCAACTCTTCGTGGATGTCCCGCTTAATCTCTGAGAACTGGCTCTCCAGTTCGTACTCCTCGGCGACGCGCGTGACGCGCAGACCGCGGACTTGGATCGTATAGCCCGGCAAAGAAATCACGTCATTGGGTGCCAAAACCCGCGTTTGCCCCTGGCGTAAATCTTCATCGTTAATCAAGAGACCGTTGAGACCTTGCGCTCGCACAGAGAGCACGGGGCCCTCCGGGACAAAATCAGCATGGTGCGGCGACACATAGGGCGAGTCGATGACAATATCGCACTCCTCGGAGCGGCCTAGAGTCATAGGGCGCTCAATACTGTGCTCAGCCAGTATCTGGTCGTGCAAATCGCTGATCAGTAGAGAGGCCATGAGAGGTTTACCTTACTCGCTTGCGGGGACGCTACGCTGATTACCGATTTGCTCAAAATTGCCGGTATCGACTCCGATCCTTGGCAAATCAGCAGGCACATCGAGGTCGTCGCGGCTGCGAAGAATCAGGGTAAAGGCAACGCCGTAGTAATCCTTAGCAAAAATCAACTTCGCCGCCTCTTCCATCGTGACTAACAAGGTCACTGTCGAATAAGACTGTTGGCGCTGGGCTTCCACCGGTCGGTATCGATCACCCGTAGCAAGCACCTCCACCGCCTGTAAAATAGGCCGCGTCGAAGTCAGCAACTCTTCCTGACTGGCAAGGCCACTCGCATGTTCCACGAACGTCCCCATCACGTCGACATAGTCACCAGGTTGTACAAAATACGCCACTGCGGACGTCTGTGACACCGGTATCGAAATCGCTTTTTTACCTGCGGGGATCGCCGGCAAAACACCGGGATCAATAGAAGAATCAAAATGCCTAAACAGGAGAAGATCACCTTTTGACACAGCCAATCTCACAGGCGTTCGTGCCATATAGCTCTGGAATTCAGGCGTCAGCGCCTCTTCTAACGCATCGGGAAACAAGTTCGCCGGTAAAGTTACAGGCTCAGCACCCCCGCCGACCAATCCGCCGACTTTGACGTCCTTGGTTGCCCGAAACACCGTGACGCTCTCTCCGGTCAGACTCGCGATGTGGCTTTGTACCAGAAAAGCCGCGATCAAACCTGCGACGATAGCGATAATAATGAGGACCTTTTTATTCATGGAGACAGTTCTCCCCCTGTGTGCAAAAGTGTTATCAGAGTAGTACGTTCGATTTCTCTCCGTAACGTGACCACCAGTAGTTCTCCAGAAGCTGAGACAAAGGTTAGCTGTTCAGCGCCCTGTTGGATAGACTGACCCTCGGGCAAGCGCCAGCCTCGAGTCGTCAGATAATTCTGTGCTTGCTGTAGCACGTCTTGCTCGTCGCCCAAGTCTTGTTCGACGACATGCCAAGAACCCAATTTAAACGCAGAAATTTGCGCACCGGAAAATGGCAAAGGCACGGGTGCCACACGACCATCAACAATGGCTGCGTTTTCACGCAAATTGAGTGCATCGGCACGTTCGTGCAGTGTGACTAAAGGCACCAGGGCACCCTCTGGGGTTTCCTCGGTGCAATGTTGGAAAATGGCCTTGAAATCAGACTGCGAATTGCCTCCCTCTGACCAAATGAGGACATTGGCTTGATCGGCACTGTCTTGGCTTTCGAGGACCAGGCAATCTGGACATTGACTTTGTATGTATCGATGTCCGGCATTGGTGCACGTACCCGCCACAAGAACTTCTTGCAAGTCAAAGCCGACTCCTTCAGGACTCACCAACGTTCCGTCGATCGCAGACACACCCTGCGCCGCGAATGAATCTGAAACCGCAATTAAATCATCGCCACTGCTCCTCGAGTCACTGACATGTAACGCCGAGCTACCTTGAGAATCGAGAAACGGCGTCTTAGAGGCAACAAACAGCACCGCAAAAACCACGACAACAGAGGCCACGAGCCGTGTCGCAAGGCGGCCTAAAAATCGCAAGACTACTTGCACTTGGTGTCTCCAAGGGGCAAACCGCCAAATGGCGCCAGCACATAGCTCGAGACACCCATGGCCGTTGAGATCGCTGAAATAGTGCCAGCGCCGATATCTGAGGATTCGAATGGGTTGAGCGGTTCGTCCTCCACATCGCAGAAGGTCATGGCGGCGCCGCCGACAACAATGCCTTGATCAATGTGGCCATCAGAGAATTGCCCCATGGGGTCTGAGCGACTCACTGATACCGCGATACTCGAGCGACCAGATACATTACCCATATAGCGCAGTAGCGCAGCACGATCCTCGGCACTGATCTCAGAGGTAACGAGTGACGCTTCTTGATTATCGATATTGACGACCAGCGCATCTGTCTCTCCGGGAAAGACCTGCTCCTCTGTCAGCGCCTGAGAATTTGCGCCTGGGTTATTGGCTCCCGCCTCCCGCTCAACAACATAGTGATAGGTGGCGAGCGTTAAAGATTCTTGGGTTTTCTGCGCTCGCACACCCAAATAACCCATCGTGAAAGACAGACCCCAGAGCGGAATAATCAAAAATACTAGGAGCATCAGCGCCTCGAGCGCCGCATTGCCGCGCTGGGCGCGCGGTTTGATCCTCTGACTCAATGCACTCGCCATCAATGGTTATTCACCGTAGTGAGCACATCCGACGCCGTCCCAGCTATGACGCCCAATCCTAGCTCTTCCACACGCGCAAGTGCGGCCTCAAGAAGCGTTGCACGCTCGAGGCGTACACGCCAATCTTGCGTAAACATATCGGTTGATAGGTCATTGTAGACCTGCGCTTGCGAAAATCCGGTGAAAGAGCTGGGTGAAGCGGTGAAGTAATTGCTCCAAAAGGGCCGTTGTGACTGACCTTCTCCGCCCAAGTCATGGCGAACAACCGAAAAAAATCGCAGACCATCTTCCGCATCTTCCGGCAGCAGGTGGGGGATCGGAAAGGAGCCGCACTCTGCGCCTGTTGCCGGCGTCGGTGGATCGATATCGCCACCTTTTTCCTCGATGTATTCCTCGAGCTCTTCGCCCTCCATTTCTTTCTCGCCCGCATTCACAAGCATATATTCGTCAATCTCGTACTGGTACATGTTCCGCGTGGAGCCATCGTCGTTGGCGACCTCGACCGCCGTACGATCCACCTTTAGGTAGTAAGTGCCGGCCGACTCACCAATTGAACTCCCTCGGCTCGATCGCCGATGGACACCCTGCTCTGTCACCTCATAGTGCATGTAATCGGGGTTCTCATTGAGATAAAAATACTGTGGCAGTGCCGTATCCGGAACCATTTTCCAACTCCCCGGGTAGCCGGTGCCGCAACGCATTTTCGCGGGCTGCCCCACAGGCCGCTCAGAGATTACCGCCTCTCGACCGGCCCGCACCGGGCGATGATTGACAGCCTCTATTGCATCGCCGTTTGGCGCGGTCGTTTGCTGAGCAGCCTCCGGCACCCAAGCGATGAAATCATCAACACCCCAATCAGCCTCATCGACCAACCCTGTCTTGGCGGTAAAGTGGGCCCAAGTTGCCTTCGCACCATACTCGCGACACTCGCTGAGATTCGCGAGCTGAACCGTTTGCTTATTGCTTTCTGAAGAGCCGTCACAGCCAAGACGCCGAAGCTCCGCGTCATAGGTCAAACCGAATGTCGGTGCAGCCAGCAACGTCGGGGCGCTTATCCACAAAAATGTGTTCCAACCTTTGCGACCATATTCCGCCGGCCCAACCCCTTGATCATAGCCTTGCAAAACAAACCCAGGGCCGCCTCGCGTCATGGCCGGGCAAAAATCGGCCAACTCGTGATTGTCGGTCGTCACAGGTAATGAAAGTGCCTCAGTTAAGTCGCTATCACCGATCTGAAGTGCCGCCCCCCCGACAACCATGCCGAAACTCGCGCCGTTGTCTTGCGCAATCGCATAGCCCTCGGCATAACCAATAGCTGGGAACGCGATACTCACAGCATCGGCAGCTTTCGAGATTCCTTTCATCACACTCCAAGCGGCACCCTGGCAATAGCGAGTCACCGACTGCGCGAGAGGCTTGATACCCATCGCGTACAGTGGTTTGTGAATAGTTAGCGACGCTGTCGCAACAGCCAGCGGGATTGCGCAGAAAGGCAAGGCGGAACAGGGCGTAAACACACCCACCTGAAATTCTCCGATACCGATATAGACGGGCATGGCTTTATCAAGTGCATTCACCAGCACTGTCATAGATAACAACTTGGCATTCAGCACATTCAGCATTGACACGGTATTCATGCCACGCGCCGTCCAAGTCGCTGCCGCCATTGCCGTGACATCTGCAACCTCCTGATTGCGAATCCGCGTACGGGTTACATCACCGGTATTGATGATCATGGCCATGGTGCCGATCAGGACCAATGAGGCCGCCAAGGCAAGAAAGGTGACCTGTGCAGAGTCATCGCGATGCAGGCGTCTTATCATGTCAAAACGCCTTTCGCTTGCGCCACGCCGGCACAACGACCGTATCACTGAGCGTCAAGGTGGGTGTCAGGAAACGGCTTTGCAAAATCCACTCAGGCTCAAAGGCGAGTTTCATGGCGCGGCCTGCATAAGGCACGTTGAGCCAGAACTCGTAGTCCACCGACACGCTCAGCGTGTCCTCTTCAGAGAGGTCAAAGGGTTCTGAGTCCTCGGTGCCATCGCGCAGCTCGCCCTCGGCGTTACGGTCATTGATCCACACCGTGGTCGCGAGATCGGTATAAACCGACTTGACCGCTGCGCGCTGTAATCGTTTACCTTGCCACGCATCACCCGCGCGGTGCACCACCATCGCGGTTAAACGCCCCGCCGTCGCGGTGGCATCAATATCAAAATCGACGCCGCCAAAACTCTCATCATCAATGACCTGAGATGCGGAAAACGATGCAAAAGCCTTCGCCGCGGCGGCGGGCGATCCAGGCGAAATCGGCAGCAAGGCGGGCGCTGTCGCGCGATTAATACGCTGCCATTTCTCTGCGCCCTCGGCATCACTATTGAGTAATACACCAATTTCTTCTTCGTCGCTCTCGGCGTAAACAACAACGCTGGCACTGCGGGCCGCGGCGTAGGCGGCGTAACCCACGTGGAGACGCGCATTGATCATCAGCGCGATTTGAACAAAGGCCATAACGATCACAAAGAGCGGGATGAGCACCAACAAAAACTCGAGAGAGGCTATACCGCGACCCCGGGGCGAGGCGGAGTTTGTGCGACACTGCTGGCCACCGGCAACACAGCCCGTCGCCTCGTATGGGTGTTTGCGAAAAAAGCTGCTGGCGCGCAGCCGACCGGCGACAAAAACTCGATGACCGCGCCAAAAGAGCAGGGGAACACTGATTGCGAGTACAACACCGACTGACAATTGCATCAACTCAAGAGTCTGTAAATGCAGAAGGAAATCGCCCCCGTCTCGGGTGAGAAATTGCAACGGTGGCTGAGTCGCAACAGACATCATCACGTAAGCAGGGGTGCAACCCAAAATATGGCACTGAGACTCAAGGCGAGACCAAAGGGAAAGGCATCACGCGGCGCCTCCTCGGAAGACACCTGCTCGGGAGACACCTGAGATTCTCGAGCTTTGCGCCTGAGTCCGACCTGCGACATGGCACTGGTTCCCTCTCTTTTCAGCGAACTCAGCAGACGCCCCTGCCAAATCAAGACCAAGGCCCCCAAGCCCGCACCGATAAAAATCGCGGTCAACGCAATATTGACCGCTTGGTTGAAACCCACCACAGCACCGATCGCCGCCATACACTTCACGTCACCGCCGCCAAAAAGACGCAGGGCGAACAAGACAGCGAAAGGCAGTGCCACCAAGACGCCGAGCGCGCTATCAGCAAAGCCGTCCAGACCCTGCTGCACACTGTGATGCGTAAGGCCGATCAGCAGAACCGGGTAGGTTAGCCAGTTCGGGATGCGCCGGGACCATAGGTCGCCGGCGCCAACAGCGACACACCAGGCCACAAAGCCCCACTCGGCCACGATGGTCGCTCTGCACCCCTGCGGCGATTAGCCCTCGCCGCACTCCTCCGTTTCGACCGAGTTAGAAGCCACGTCAGCACCAATGATATTGTTAAATTGGCACTCCGCCTGTTCGTAAATCGAGCCGCCAAACGTGGCCAACAAAATCACCAGCGGAATCAAAATCAATGCCAAAACCAGCATGCGTCCGAGGTTTTCGTTATCACCGCGCTCATCGTTGTGAAGCGCGACCAATGTTGTGCGACAAGCCTTTATCACTGCGTTCATGTGAGATTCCTTAGTGTTGTTCTAGGTGCATCATTGTTGTATCTAAAAATTCATGCAGTCGCAATGGCGCGACCACCTGAAAACTCCGTCATTGCTAAAAAAATGGCGACGACAAAAAGATTTGGTTCAACGCGACATACTCCTTCAGCACGTCTGAAAACAGCCACGCTGCGAGCATCATCGGCAACACCCCAAAGGTGAGAATCATCAAAAACTCAATGGCACTCTCGCCCCCCTGCCAGCGCAAGAGCCACTGTCGCCTAGGCGACTGAGACCTTCTAAAAGGTGTCATCATCTGTCGCACGCTTCTCACCTTATGCTCGCTACCAAAGCCTACTCCTCAGCTTCTGTCATGCCTAGTCTAAAGTCAAAACCCTGACTGAATACAGTCGGGTTTTGCGCGGGCAGGCGCAACCGACGCGTGAGTGCCATAACCTGCGCCGCGGCGTAGTCGCCGATCTCTGCTGCTGTGACAATCTGGTCAAAGGGTCTGCTATCGGCCTCGCCGCGCAACGCATTGAGCAGCGTGTGGGTAAACACGCCGTGACCCAGCGTGTTCACCTCTAAAGCGTTTTGCCCCTTACCGGTGGCTGCAATGAGGTGCACGCCCAGGGCTGAACTAAAAAGCTGTAATGCGCGCTGGTCGCGTCCCATATTGGCGATACGGGTCACCGCATCGCCCGACTTGCAGGTGTCGAGCAATAAAAAGACCCGACGTGCGTCAAGATCGCTAATCACCTGCGACAGGGTCTCCACCGAAATACCAATATCTGGGACCTCCTCATCGCGGATCGGTAACTTGAGCCCCTGCAGTAGTAGATAGAAATCGTCGTCGAACACCTCACCGTGGGTCGCAAAATAAATCACCACGGTATCCCCGGGTTGCGCCCGCTTTAGGTCGGATAAAGCGGCCAGTACGTTGCTGCGATCCGCCTGCGCATCGAGAACTTGTGTGACCACAACCTCATCAAACAGACCCTCGGCGCGGGTTTTAATGGCGGCACTGAGTCCCGAGGCATCGGCCACCGCATAGTTTAAGTTGAGCTGATTGAGGGGATCGGCATAGTCATCGATCGCAACGGCGAGCACATGCAACGTGGCGCGCTGCTCGCGCAAGGGGATAAACAGAGAACTTCGCTCTCCCGGCGACATCACACCCTCAGTATCTCGTGTTTTTGCCTGAAAGGTGTTGGTTCCGGGCATTGCGAATACTTCAAAGGTCTCGGAGATCCACGCGTCAGCCCCGTCCCCGCCGCCATCTGTGTCGCGGATACGACTCTGCGACACCTTCAACCCTTGGTGGAACAAAAACAGTTCTCCCAGACCGCCACCCTGATCTTTGCGCGTTACGGTCACAGCCAAGCGGCCCCCACTGCGCTGATCGCCGCCCACCTCGATGGAGACCTCAGGCGGTCTCAACACACCCTCAGCGAGATCGGCTGGTGAGGTTAGATACGCCTCATCGCGCCCCTCGACCCATTTACCAAAGAGGCCCGGCTCGAAATAATTCTCAACAAAATTCGCAATGGGAAACGTATACCCCTCGCCCTCCCAAGCAATCCCACCCGGCATTGCGACCGTGCCATCGAAGCGGCCACTGTCATCAAGCATCGCCCAGCCTCGTTTCGATGACGCCAGTGTTAGCGCTGATCCAGACTCATCCTCGAGCGGCTGAAAGCGAATCAAACCGCCACCCAAACCCAGCACCATCATTGGCGCAACCGGCGTCGTCGCAATACGGTCGATACCCTCATCCACCTCGAGTATTTGCGCCTCGTCAGAGGGATTAGAGAGGCGCCATTGATACATCACACCGTCGTCGTCTAAGGCGGTAATCACATCAGCCGGCTCGTTGAGCACAACATCAACGAAATCACACCGACCCGTACAAGGAAAACGGCGCTGCGCGGCATTGTCTCGCAGCCGCCATTCTTGGATCCCTTGATTATTGGCCGTAAACAGTGACGTCGAATCACCGCCAAAGACCAACGCACTGCTTGTTTCGCCGACCGACAAGGCCGACACGGCGAGCCCTTGAGCCACCTCCCAAATTTGAACGGTCGAAGCAGAGGTCTGTGCGGCGACGAAATTCCCGGTCGAATCCAGCGCGATTGCTGCGCGCGCACCATGGACCGAACCCAAATCAATGGCTGCCCCAGAAAGGCCCGATGGATAGGCAACAAGCTGGTCACGATCATCGAGCACGACAAACGCATCGCTCACCCCATGCAACATATATCGCGCCCCTGGACGAGCTTTGGGCACAACCCTTTCAGGTCTGCGTGGTCGATCAAGGCGCCAGCGGCTGAGGGTGCCATCGGCCTGAGCGACCACAAAATCGCCGCTGGGAGAGATCGCCCCCAACGTCGCCGAGCTACCCTCGATGGTAAAACCCTCCCACACCTCATGCGCGATAAAGTCGAGCACCTTCGGTCGATTATCCTCGTAAATCAGCAACATGTAGCGACCGTCCAAGCTGGTTTCCTGAACAACCACGGCGCCGCTGGGCTCCTCGACCTTGAGCGTGAGTTTCAGTCTTTCGACGGCGTTACGAATATTGGTCTGAATCGCCTGATTGATCGCTCGAGAGGGCCCTCTCACCGCCTCAGCGACTGGGATCTGCGCGGCACACAACACAACGCCTAATAACGTGTTCAGCAAGGCCGCTCGCATCCCTTTCGGAATGCCCCCTGCCGCAGTGGCCTGTGAGGTCACCCCAACCATCGCAGTACTGTTTCGAACTGTCACTCTGTTCTGGGTCACTGTTCTACCTCTGCAGTTACGACACACTGACTGGCTCTATGGTGCCCATCATAGGGTGCAACGCTGGGGCGCTTCAATACGCGAGCCCAAGTCAAAGGCGAGCGGAGCCTCGGCCTCGATGGATTTCCCCTATTGCGCCTGACGCGCGCTCGCCGCGCCAACTCAACGCACCAACAGCAGCGAACCGAAGTCTGTCATTGGGTTAGGATCGCGGGCCGCATCCCAACCAATTCGTTGCTCCGCAATGCTCAATCAGCCGGACTGTGCGGACCCATCTGCCGTGCGCAAACCTGCACTGCGCAAAAACAATGCAGCGGCTCTTGATTTTCCGCAACCTTGGGCTATTTTAGGGGGTCATGAATCTAAGCTCAGCGCGTTGACGTTGCATCCGCGCCAAAACCCGTGCCCTCGGCACTCAGGAGTGTCCAATGTCAGCCATCTCTCTCGGACAATTACAAAATCGTTTGAATAAGAAACTATCATGGCTACTGTCGGTCCTCATCGCATTATGGCTCACGCCCACGGCCGCCTTTGCACAAGATGCACTGGTCATCAGTGCAGACCAGCCGAATGTTTTTCTCGACGATGATGACTACCCAGATGGCGGTACTTTACTCATCGAGGACGACGTGACTGTGAATCTCGTCGACCACTACGGCTACCTAGGCTCACAATGGGTGGTCACAGTCGATGGCACCATCGCCGGCGGTGACTCCTCGGTCGACTACACCACACTCCAGAATGGCAGTACGCTCATTGTCAGTGAGACAGGCACCGTGACCGACGTGCATATGGAGGACGGTGGCACGATAACCAACGCCGGCGTAATCGCAGACAACGCCGCATTTTACAGTAATGCCATCACAGCCAATAATGCCGGCACACTCACTATCAACAACAGCGGAACCGTCGCCGTTGCCGGTATCGGGGATGCCATTAGCGCTTCCTTAACGACTATCGAATTGAGCAATAGCGGCAATATCGTCGGGACTTTGGAGTTTGATTCGGGCAACGATGTCGTTAACAACTCCGGCACGATCGATGGCGACTTGTTCACCGGATCGGGCATGGATACCGTCATCAACTCGGGCGAAATCAATGGCGACATCTATCTGGGAATGGGCAATGACAGCCTGATCTTAGAGGGTGGCAGCACCATCAACGCGATAGAGCTCATCTCCGGTGGCAGTGACCCGAGTGGCCTTGAGAATGACACGCTGACGCTCAATGGCACAGGCGTTGCCGCATTTGGCTTCTCTGGATTTGAAACCTCGACCATTAACGGCAATTGGACCTTTGACAGTAACTCGACCTCGCTGGGCATGGCCACTGTGACGAGTGGCGCCAGTGCGGTTTTTGTCGGCGCACTCAACGTCTCGTCTCTCACGATCGATAACGGTGGCAGTGCTCAGTTCAGCGATATTATCGGCCAGGTCACCAATAACGGTACGCTTGAAGTAGGCTCCGGTATGGGCTTCCAGAACACCTATATCAGCGGTGACCTGCAGATGAACATGGGTAGCGCACTGGTCTTTGATATCTCCAATACAGGTGCCGCAGATCACCTGTATGTGTCTGGGAGCGCAACACTCGCGGGCGGCACACTGGTCTCTGTCAGCCAAGAATCAGATTGGAGTGCCGATCAGACCTATGTCTTGCTCACAGCAGGGTCTGGTATCACCGGCGAATTTGCCGCAGCGACGAATAATCTCGAGTACTTAGTGCCCACATTGGAATACAGTAGTACAGAGGTGACGCTCACGCTGACGCGAGACGTGGGGGCGATTCAAAGCGACATCCTAAGTGCCACGACCATCCAGCAAGCGAGCGTTTCGGCTCGCGTCATGCCTAACATCATCAGCTCACAAATTGGTACCAGCTTGGCCAACTCAATGGGAGCAAATCGCACCGTCGCGACACGGCTGATGTCCAATCGAACGATTGGACTCTCTGCCGGGAGTGCCAGTGCCGATCAGCAAAGCAGCGGCTGGATCAATATTACGCCCTCGCGCTACAAGCAGTTATCAACCGTACCGGGCGCTGGACTGACAAAACTTGATGGGGAGGCCATCAACCTACTCGCGGGATATGACAGGAATCTGGGCGAGAAGTTGGTCCTCGGCGGTTTCGTCGGCTATGAAGATTCTCAAATCGATATTCGCGCCATCGGTGGCCGTCAGGAAAATGATGGATTGACTCTGGGAGGCTATGCCGGTCTCGTACTGACTGACTCAATCTACATGAGCGTCAATGGTCACTGGGCGTCGCTGAGTAACTCACTGGAAGAACAAGCATTTAATGCCGCAGCGCCCGACAGAGCAAATTTTGACTCAAGTCGCTATGGGGTCGGTGTCGATATCAATGCTGTGCAAGCTCATGATAACTGGGGATTCTTCACGCAGTTTGCCTACAATTACTCACGCGAATCCTACGACCGTTATACAACCAGTGGTGGAGATGTTGTCGACCTGCAAGATGTCAAAATTGGTCGTCTCTCAAGCACGGTCGAGGTGAGCTACGCCGGAGACGGTTGGTCACCCTATCTTTCAGCGACCATAGAACTCGATGTCGAGGCGCCAGATATCGTCGAGGATAATTCAGGTATTGTGGTCAACGCGGGGGTCAGAATCTTTGGAGAGCGATTCACTCTCGAGGCGTTCCTCTCCAGTGTGGAGGGGCGTGACAACGAAGATCATCAGATGATCGGTATCAATGCCAGCTATCTGTTTTGATATAACGCTCAGATGAGATGACACGCTCACACCGGCCAACTCAGATTGCTCTCGACTCACATCAGGCACGCGTATTGACGCGCGCAAAGGCCGGCTAGCGCGGCGCTCGACCCGACATCGTCTCAACGGACGCCGCATCACCTAGAAACCACGTGCTACATTCGCACCCGTTTCGCGCACTCTTTTTAGCTTGGCGCAGATTGAGCCCAAATCGTCCTGATCGCGTATCAACGGCATATCTCGCGCGACTTCGCGACTAACACATGACTCACACCATCACTGACAAAAGGAGATACTCCATGCCCCGCGTTAATTTAGAGGGAAGTTCATCAATCGTTACTGGCGGCGCGTCAGGTATCGGCGAAGCCTGTGCCCGGCAACTCGCAGCACTGGGCTCTAAAGTCGTTATTGCGGATCTCAACGAAGACCGCGGCACCGCTGTCGCGAATGAAATCGGTGGCTATTTTGTCCGCTGTGATGTCTCAAGTATCGATGACGCCGATGCCGCTGTCGCGGCTGCTGTTGCCATGGCACCACTACGCGCGCTCGTCAACTCAGCGGGTATCGGCTCTGCTGGACGGACCGTTAGCCGAGAGAACGAACCATTTCCGCTTGATAAATTTAGTTTCGTCATTAAGGTTAATTTGATCGGGAGCTTCAATATGCTCAGTCGCGCCGCCGCCGCGATGGCGAAATCGGAACCGATGGATGCTGACGGGAGTCGGGGCGCCGTGGTGAATCTCGCATCTGCTGCCGCTTTCGATGGGCAAATTGGCCAATGTGCGTACTCGGCATCTAAGGGAGGCGTTGTCGGCATGACACTCCCCATCGCCCGCGATTTATCGTCGGTAGGAATCCGAGTCAATACCGTCGCGCCAGGACTGATCGATACACCGATCTATGGCGAGGGCCCTGAGTCAGAGGCATTCAAGGCGCATCTTGGACAATCCGTACTGTTCCCCAAGCGTCTCGGCAGTGCAGAGGAACTGGCCTACGCCGTAATCGACTGCATCACTAACCCCTACATGAATGCCGAAGTGATTCGACTCGATGGCGGCATTCGCATGCCACCGAAGTAACGCGCTCAGCCAACTTCACAGGGAAAACAATGCGGTGGGTCTGCTTTACAGGCCCACCGTTGACTCAAATTCCTCGACTGTAAAAGAGAGCGTTCGGCCGCGGTCAAACAATAATAGCTCATCGGCCTCTAACTCCACTCGCGCCTCGGGCGTGGACATCGCGGCCATGGCGGCTTGCAAACTCTGCTCGTCTTCAAACCACACTTCCATCATGACATCGAAGTCGGGACCCGGCCGCTGTCGCTGTTGAGAGTCCTTAGCGAATTGAGAAGAGCCCTCAGCGGGTTGAGAAGAGCCTGCGACTTTGGGATAGCGCCGGCAATAGCGAACGGCGTGGGGCCGCAGATATTTTTCACCCAACAAGCGATGTCGCGTCTCGTAGTCGTGACAAAATTGCTCAGCAGTGAGCCCAGGCTTGCGAAAAAGTAAGGTCACGACTTTGATCATGGGGCTTAGGCCTCGCTTCAGACTGGCGTTACGCTCAGTGCCAGTACCGAACTACAATATCAGCAACACATCGACACCGGCCAAAACCAACACCGCGCGCATCAACATCTGTGAGCGACGGTCTAGCTGCTCATAACCCTGCTTCAGCCTTTCAATCTCAGCACGCACCTCCTCTCCTCCCGCCTTCACCTTTTCTTGGCTGACAGCGAGCGCGCCGACAAGCGCAGTCCCTGCGGAGGCGACGCTCAGTCTTTTCAGAAAATGTCGACGACCTGTTACTTCCATGGTGGTGTCCCCCACAAGATGAACCCTGATCCTACCGCGAGCGACTGTCCCGGGCTAGGCAATCCTGTAATCTGTCAGAGCACAAGAGACCGACCGCGTGATTGATTAGCAGGCCGTGTCCTGCAACTGCGCAGTCAGTTCATGCCGAAGGACTTTCCCCAATGGGTTGCGTGGCAATGCGTCGAGAACCAGTAAACGCTCCGGCAACTTAAACACCGCAATATCCTTCGCTCGCAAATAGGCGATGACCTCATCGAGAGTTGGCGGCGTGACCTCAGGCTGACAAACGATACAGGCGCAGATTCGCTCCCCGAGTACTGGGTCCGGATCTGCACAGACCGCGGCCTCAGCGAGACCGGGAAAGGCTTCGAGCAATAGATCGAGCTCAACAGGCGAGATTTTCATCCCGCCGCGGTTGATCAACTCTTTGCAGCGGCCCGCGATGCGATAAGACAGACCATCAGCGCTGCTGATCTCGACAACATCTCCAGTGCGAAAGTCTCCGTTGGCGCAAAAAACACCCGCACCGTCATGGTCTAGATAGCCATCAAATACGGTCGGGCCGCTAAAGCAGAGCTCGCCCTGCGCGCCGATTTCCTGAACCGGCTCACCGGTTTCAACGTCAATAACGCGCGAAGAGAAGCCTCTCGCTTGCGCGGACTCAGAGAGACGGAACAACGATGCTCTTGCCTCGCGATCGGGCGTTGTCTTTGGCGATGCGATCAATGCAATCCCCTCGTTTGATCCATAAATATTGTAGATCGATATGCCGTAGCGTTGCTCGAAGGTCTCAATCATTGCCGGCGACAGCGGTGCTGACCCCGAGCCGATACCACGCAGGTGTTGAAAATCGAAGCGAGCCCAAAGGTCTGGTTCAAGCGCGAGCTTATTCAACAGTGCAGGTGGTGCGATCGTAAACTGAACGGCTTCGTGCTGGATCTGCGATAGATAGACGCCAAGATCGAGAGGATGGTGTAAAACAATGCGACAACCGCGATCAATCCCTGGAAAGACAAAACCACCCAAGGCAGACATGTTGACCATGGGGAAGGGGTTGAGCAGCGTTTCGCCATCGCGATAATCACAACCCTGCGCAGTCATATCGGCAGACGCCAACCACATATTGTGCGATCGGGGCACACCTTTGGGGGTGCCTGTGGTGCCCGAGGTCCAGCAGACGGTCAGAATATTATTGGCATCTAGGGGGTAGCGCGACTGATAGGCATCGATGCGCTGACGCAGCGCGCTCGAATGTCCCGCCACCGCTTCAAGAACGAAGCTATCGTCGACTGCGAGGACCTGGCGCGCAGGCAAAATCGACAACCCCACATCCGCTAACGATCGGCCGTTGAACGATGCTGCCGCCAAAAAGGCCTTGGGCTGCAATACAGCGCCCAGAGTGGTCACCTCGTGGTGACCGTACTGAACCGGAATGGGTGAGATCACCACGCCCAATTTGCTAGCGGCACAGTAGAGCGCCATCAGTTCCACGACGTTGGGTAGCTGCACCATGCAGCGATCCCCGCGCTCAAGCCCCAGATCCAGCAGCGCGTTGGCAAAAATATCGGCGAGCTCATTGAGCTGCAAGTAGCTGAGACGTTGCGGCGCTGTGCCCGTGAGTGCCTCACGGTTTGCGGGGTCGATCACCGCGATATGATCCGGTGTGCTCTCTGTCCAATGCGCCAGACGCTGGCAGAGCGTCTCGCCGCGCCACAGCCCCAACCGGTGCATGTCGCGTTGCCGCGTGATCGGGCTGGTCTGCCAAACGGTCATTGTGTCAGCCCGCGTGCTCTCCACTCACAAAACGGCGTGATCAGCGTCATGCAATCTGTGAGGGCTTCATCCAACACGCGTGGAATCCCGGCGGGATACGATGCGGCAGGAAAACCCGTGCGATGGGGCCCTGGCCTAGCGCCTGTGCATCAAAGACTTGCAATTGCTGCTCTTTGCTCCGGTCGTTCCACAACAGGGTAATGACATAGCCGTGGTCCTCACCGTTTGGCTGGTCTGCGGGAGCAAACCACGGCTCGCTGTACCAACAATCCTCGTGACCATCGCTCCACTCGGCGACGCGCTCGCCCGTATCGGTGTTGTATTTGCACACACCCGTGAAACGCAGCGTGTTGGGATCGTGGTCAACAAGATAGGCCCACTGGCTGTGTCGACCCGTGAAGGCAGTGTTAAAACCTGGGAATTCAATATTGTGCTCGGCATCAAGACACTGCTCCTCGCAGGCGCCGGTGCGCAGGTTCATACGATAACGCCAAAGCCGCGCGTCCATCATCAAATGACCAATCATCTTCGCGGTTCGCGCATCATCGTAGCGGCCATCCTCATGGCGCGCGGGCATATAGCGGCAGGCAACCATCACCACCTCATCACCCTCCTCCCATGCATTTACCACGTGATAGATAAAGGCCGGAGAAAATTCGAACCAGCGGATCGAATCCGCCGCGCCATGACGCGGAATCACACCCAATCGTGTGGCTTGGTTGGAATCGAAGACGATCTTGTGCCGACCCGCCGCATGGGCCTCTGGATCATGGAAAACGGGGTGGTCGTGCAAGATTGAGTAGTGCTGCGTAATGGCCATGTCGTGCGGTAAGCGATTGGCCGGCAACTCAATCGGCACATGGTGTGTGAGCTGTCGATCGGCATTGACCACGCCGTACCACATGTAAGGCCACTGGTCGCTGTAATTGAAGTACATTAACTCACCGGTCTCTTCATCGACCTTGGGGTGCGCTGACATCCCGGCGCTGTCACTGGGCAGATAATCGGGCTGCGGCCCCAGTGTCTCAAGCGTGACCGGATCGATGCGATAGGGCACGCCGGCAAGGTACCAGGTCGCGATGGCAGCGCCGGCGTGACCGATCACATCGGTGTTGGCCGAATCCTTCATCGGGCGATCCAACCGCCCCTTGAGAGTCTGGTGAATGCCCCAATAACAGGCCTCCTGCGTGGCGTCCTCGCGATGCCAGGCTTCAGTGCGGACCCACTTATTACGAACGACCAAATGGCCTCGATCGAAATGTGCGCTATAGAGCATGCCGTCACCGTCGAAGGGGTGATACATCCCCTTTGGCGCAAAGCGAGGATTGGGGCCGTTGCGCAAGTAAACACCATTGAGGTCAGCGGGGATCTGACCCTCGACGGGTAGCTGATCGAGCTGCCATTCCTCAAGAACGGGCGCAAAAACACCCGTGACAAACGGTCCAAAGGCCTCGCCGAAGGGTGCTTCTTGCTGATCGAATGGCGCGTTCATCGCCTCTCTCCATGTTGGCCTATGCTAGCCCATGCCCGGCCATGCCCACCTATGTTGGACCCACATCCGGTCAGGGTGTTCATTCACCCACTCTGCTCAAGCTTAGCGCGTAAGTTCCTCGTCTGCACAGACCTTATCTCAGCGACCCCAAGAGAGATTTACCGAGAATTCATGGGTCACAACCGACCACAAAACTCGCCACCGTCGCGCAAGAACCGCCTATATTCAGTGTACCGATTCGTCTTGCGCCTTCGATCTGTATTGCGCCAGCCTCATCGCAGACCTGCTTGGCCGCATCGAACAACATCCTCGCACCGGTCGCGCCAACAGGATGACCGCAACCAATCAAGCCGCCGCTGGTATTGATGGGTAATGAGCCTGAAGGATCAATCTGACCTGATTCAATGGCCCGCCACGCCTCGCCCGGTGACGTGATGCCGAAGTGATCGATCGCCATATATTCGGTCATCGCAAAGCAATCGTGCGTTTCAATCCCATCAAGTGCTGTCACATCGGCGATTCCTGCTCGCCCAAAAGCATCATTGATCGTGTCGCGAACGTGGGGGAACACCCAGGGCGCATCGCGACTACGTTCAATTTTATCGCGATAGCGTAGGCCCCCCGTGCGATGACCCCATCCTTCAATCCGTGCAATTTTCGGCCTTTGGCGTTTCTGTCGGTACCTTGCAACAAATCGCTGAGAGGCCAGCACAATCGCACAGCCGCCGTCGGTGATTTGGCCGCAATGAAGTCTTCGCACCCCCGGCTCGATCACGGGGTTCAAATTGTCGTTGTCACTGAAGCTGTCTTCGGCAAACTGCCAAGCGCGGGTTTGCGCTAACGGATTACGGCGCGCATTACGGAAGTTCTTTTCGGCGATCTGGTTGAGATACTCGGTGTTGAGGCCGTAGCGGTGATCATATTCCTCGGCCAATAACCCAAAGACCGCCGGCCACATGAAGCGACACGCGATATCCTCACGACCTTGCCAGGACGCGGCATTTTGGTTTTGCGATGCTTGATCACCCGGGAGATTTTTAAACTCCTCCACGCCGAGCACAAGAACACAGTCATATCGCCCCGCTTCGATTTCAGCCATCGCAGTCAGCACCGCGAGTGAAGAGGACGCGCAGGCGCCCTCGTGACGCATCGCAGGTTTGCCCCATAACTCTGGTACCACTTGGGACACCATCGCGCCGAGATGTCCTTGCTGCCGCTGCGCCTCGGCAAACGCATTGCCGACATGGATGGCGTCGATGTCTTCAGGATCCAGCTCGCACGCAGCCAAAGCGCCGAGACAGGCCTCTCGAGTGATATCGGAAATATCGAGACCCTCGCGAGAGTAAACACGCGCGAAATCCGTTTGATAACCGCCAAGGATCCAGACGGGTGATGTCATGGCTCATTTCCCTCGCATGTCATTTGCATTAGTTCAGCCAACGTCCAGCGCGATGATGACTGTGGTACACCAAAGCGAGTTTGCACAGTGGCTGTGCGATGGTCCGAATGCAATGGTCCGAACGCGATGGTCCGAACGCGATGGTCTGAACGCGATGGTCTGAAAAAGACACTCTCAATCGGTCAGTGCTATCTGGGCCCCGATTGCTATACCGCGCGGTCATGCAATTCGCTCAATCAACGCAGCAGTGCCTAAACCCGCTGCACCACTCGTCGCGACAATACCGCGATGTACCTGCCTACGCTCCATCTCATCGAGCAACGTGCCGAGCATTACCGCCCCCGTCGCACCAAGCGGATGACCCAGTGCAATACAGCCGCCGTTGACGTTCAGCTTCTGCGTTGGAATTTCAAGGTCCCGCTGCAGTTTGATCATGGTCGCCGCAAAAGCCTCATGAATCTCAAACAAATCGATGTCAGACACTGACAAGCCATGAACATGCATCAATTTTTTTGTCGCGGCAACACAGCCGGACAAGACCAACAAAGGCTCGTCACAGGCGTTGACCATGCCACGGATGACGGCGCGCGGCACAACGCCCAATTGGCTACCGAGTGTCTGATCGCCGAGTAGTGTGATCGCAGCACCATCAGCCATCGCGGGAGAATTTCCCGCAGTATGCACATGGGCAATCGCCTTGAGGTCGGGGAACTCGGCTAACTGAAGCGCATCGGCTCCTGAGGCACCGAGCTCAGCGAAAGCGGCCGGGAGTGCCGCAAGCGACGCCGCCGTTGTCTGCGGCCTAGGACATTCATCTTCGCTGACCAGATTGCCCGTCAACGGGTCGCGGATACCGATTATTGAGGTGAAATAACCCGCGGTTCGCGCATCTACCGCTCGCTGTTGGCTGGTCAGTGCCACCTGATCCACGGCCTGTCGATCGCAGCCATAGAGCGTGGCGATCAAATCAGCGCCGCTACCCATCAGAAGCATACGCGAGGCCGCGGCTAACTCTGGGTCGACGAATACCGCCGCCTCGTCGCTCATCATGGGGACCCGCGACATCATTTCGATTCCGCCAGCGACTGCGGCTCGCGCCTGACCAGCCGCAATTTTCAACGCGCCAATGTTGATGGCATCGAGACCCGACGAGCAAAACCGCGCCACCGTCAGTCCCGATACAGAATCAGGCCAACCCGCGTAAAGCGTCGAGGTTTTCGCCAGATTACCGGCCTGTTCGCCTCGTTGGGTCACGCAACCGAGAATGACCTCATCCACGAGCGCGGGATCAAGGCCTGTTCTGCCGACCAAAGCATTGTAGAGCGACTGTAAAACCTGTGACGGCGCCATGTGATGCAGAGCACCGCGCGCGGTCGCTTTACCGCGCGGTGTTCGAATGGCATCGTAGATCAATACATCTCGCATCACAGTACATTCCTAGGCAGACTCAGTCTGAGATTGATGATTTACATCCCATGGTCGCCACCTAAATCATGGAGGCTCTCAACAGGGTCCGCAAGTCGCTGTTTTGATCTTAAACTGAGCAACGCGCAATAAGGAGAGGTTCTGTGTTTTCGCTGACCAACACCGCATTCATTGGCACACCGATTCAGAACCGGCGGATGTTACGAGGCATCGTCATTTACGGCATTTGGATAGTGCTTTCTTGTTCGCTCATCACCCTGATCAGTAGCACAGATGTGATTGCCGAGACGCATGATCCAGCGATTCATGAGCTCATCGATGGATTGCATCGTAATGCGCGCCAAGCCGAATTTGAGCAATACTTTGAGAGATACATAGCTCATGCAACCTTTCTCGGGACCGACGCCAGTGAGCGCTGGTCCTTGGAGGAATTTAGGGCGTATAGCAAGCCGATCTTTGATGCGGGCGATGGTTGGGACTATCGCGTCGTCGAGCGAAATCTCTATGGCAAAGGCGACGTCCGTTGGTTCGATGAGATTCTGCGTAACCAAAAACTGGGGCTGTGTCGTGGGACTGGGGTGGTCATCTTCGACGGTAGCCAATGGCTCATCGCGCATTACGCTTTATCGATGCTGATTCCCAATGCCATTGCCTATGACGTCGGCGCAATGGGGGCGTCAGCTCTGGCGACGGAGGACGCAGGAGGATAGTGCAATCCGAGCAAGTGAAATCATAACGGCGCCGGCACCAGGTGTCAGGTGTCAGGTGTCAGGTGTCAGGTGTCAGGTGTCAGGTGTCAGGTGATTTACGGTAAACACCTCACCCTTGGCAAGTTGAAAAATCGCGTTAACTCGCTATCATACGTGGACACCCTTAGGAATAAACAGCGATAAGACATCTACTTTTCGCAGCGCTGCTTTTTAACCTGACTTCGGTGTCATTTGCCCAATCGACATTCAATGCAAACTTCTTCACCCACTTTGAAGCGACTGACGATCAGTTGGCATCAACTGACGATGTTTCTTGGGGAGAGTCCGCATTATTTATTAGCGGGAATGTGTCGCCAAAGTTATCGTACCTAGCAGAAGCCAGCTACCTTGCACCCGCCTACAGAGACAAGGCGTTTAAGTTAGAGCGCATTCAGCTGCGCTATGAAATCAATAGGGAGCATGCCTTTAGCCTGGGTAAAATACATACGCCGGTGAATGATTGGAACGACAGCTTCCATCATGGGCGTATCTTTTTCCCAACAATCAATCGTCCTCTTGCATTTAAACGGTTCATCCCGGTTCATGAAATTGGCGCGCGTCTCAGTGGTCAAAACATACTTGGGGGAGAGTTTGGCTACGATATTGTTGTGGGAAGCGGGCAATCCGCTGGCGATGAGGCATTCCTGAACGGCATCAAGTCGCAAACCTACACGTTGCGCTGGCATCCTTTAGACTCAGCGAACTTACTCTTCAGCTATTACCGAGACGAGCTTACAGCAGGCGATGCTGCCGAGCGCTCGGGCATCATGAATACCAGTGGCCGAGGAGACAGTCAGACCGCTGACGGCGCGGTGAGCAAGGTCGAGTACGAACTTTTTTCTTTATCGGCTACCCGCGATGTGGGTAACTGGAGTGTGCGTCTGGAGCTGTCCAAAAACCGGACTGAAAATGGCCAGTTTAATGATGCCTCATTTCTCTATACGGGTTACCACTTTGATGACACTCACACCCTTTATGGCCTTTATGACGAAGTCAACGTCAAGGCGAAGGAGGCCTTTTTTAAATCTGGGATAGAGCGTCGTTTTGGGCTCGGCTACCGGCATTATTTCAGTGTAAATGCCTCCGTCAAAATCGAGGCTCGACGGCACGTGATCAGAACGCCCGGAGCGGGGACGTTTGAAGACAACGAGCTACAAATGCAGTTGGCTTTTGGATTTTAAGCGATGCAGCGTCTAGCTCATATCGCAGGGCTTGTTGTTACGCTGTGGTCAGCTGGGCTTTGTGCGCCGGTATCATATGCAGGTGAGTTATTTATTGTGGCTCACCTTCCCGATCGTGAAGCAATGCTCGACAACAGCGAATTGTTAAAAATATTGCGCGGCAAACAGAGGAATTGGCCCTCGGGTTATGGTGCGCGTGTTGCACTGCCCTCCCGCGACTCCGAGATTTATGATCAGGTGTCTCAAGTCCTATTTCAGAGCTCCGGCTCTGTGATGCAGCGCAACTGGTTTAAGCTCGTGTTTGCAGGTCGGGCTAATGCGCCTGTCTACTTAGATAATGACGCCGACATGTTGCAGTTTGTGACGAGCCAACCAGGCACAGTTGGCATGGTCATTTCTCCCTCTTCTATCGAACAAAGCGATCAGATCGTCATCGTCAAAGCGGTGGAATGAAGAGTTCACTGCTCGCCAAACTTGCGATTCCGATGTTGGCAGCATCGGTCGTCGTCTCACTGTTGATTCTCGTTGTGGTCCCGGATCGCCAAGAGCAAGCGTTAGAGCGAAGTCGCCAGGCAGAACTAGAAAGTCTGGCTGCCGCCTTTGGCGTCGCCGCACAGACGGCATTCGCCTACGAGGACCTCAATGCGCTAGAAAGGATGAACACATTAATTCGCGAAGACGCCCGTGAGCTCTTCGTGGCACTCACTCTGGATAACCCAGAGGGAACTACGCTAATGGCCGAGTTTCCCGAAAATGCAAACGTCATGACTCGCCTAAGGGAAAGTCCGGAAGATTTTGTCAGTGCAAACGCAGTATTTGATATTGATGGTTTGCTGGGTAAAGTCGTCGTGGCGCAAGATCGCTTGGGTCTCGCAGCCGAAACTGGCGCATTAACGCTGCCACTGTATGTAGTTTTTTTTATCATTCTTGGATTGCAGGTCGTTATCGCGCTGATTCTTTGGTTTCAAGTGGTCAAACCAATTACAGTTGCAGCAAAGCTCGCACCGCAACTCGCAGCAACTCACGAAGCAGCCCGTCTCCCCAAGCTGAGAAGAAGCGATGAAATCGGCGCGCTTCAAAACGCATTGCGCAATCTGCGGGCTAAACTATTACAGCAACACCGGGAAAATCAGCGATTGTTCGGGTCGCTCGAGGGCTTGGTCGATGAGCGCACAGCGGACTTGCAGCGGGCACTGCAGGCGAAAGATGCTTTCACTGCCAGCATGAGCCATGAGTTGCGAACACCACTGCACAGCATGACCGCCTCTTTAGACCTCTTAGCGCAGAACCCTGATCTTGGGCGAAAGAACAATCGCTATCTCTCGATTGCGCGGCAAAGCGCCAAGAATTTATTACTGCTGATCAACGATCTATTGGATTTCCAGCGCTGGGCCAGTGAAGACGTTTCACTCTATCAATCACCAACACCGTTGGTCGATATGATCCAAGAAAACATAGATATCGCGTCCATTTTATTTGAGGAAAGCAGTATCGATTTCGAGACCGATATCAATATCGACAATGCAGCTCTGGTTATGATTGATCGGCAACGCTTTTCTCAGGTCGTTCTCAATCTCACCAGTAACGCGAGAAAGTTCACTAGCGAAGGGCAAGTTACGCTTAAGATTAGGACTCAGGCAGAGGATGATCATAGCATCGCACTCGAAGTCATGGTGATAGACACAGGCATCGGTATCTCAGAGGTCGACCTCGATCGACTTGGGCAACCATTTTTCCAAATTGGCGGTGGCCTCAATCGCAAATACTCGGGCACCGGTCTCGGGATCAATATTGTTAAGCGGATACTCGAACAGATGAAGTCCGAGTTAAGTATCCAAAGCAAAATTGGAGAGGGAAGTCAATTTGGATTCAGACTCTTACTAAACACGCCGAAGAAATCTAACGACTCGCCGAATGAGGACTCAGCAACTTCATTGGTCGAGCCGCATGAGACCAACCTTAAGACACCACGGTTGTTATACGTCGAGGACAGCGAGACAAATCAGCTAGTCATGCAGGCTATGCTGGAACACTTTGGGCTTCAGGCGACCATTGCATCCTCGGCTCAAGAGGGCTTTGAACTGCTCACAAGACAACAGTTTGACATTCTACTCGCCGACATCCAAATGCCTGTCTTCTCTGGCCTTGATCTCATGCGATGGATTAACGAATCATCTCAATTACGTGGCCACTTACGATGTTTTGCTTGTACAGCCAACGCCGATGAGGGCGCTTCGACCGAGTTCATCGACGCTGGATTTGATGGCGTACTGACTAAGCCCATATCCCTCAGTGCTATTGAGAGTTTTATTCAACAGGAGCTCTGACCATACCGCTGGGCGACAGCAGACCGACGCTGCGATACCGATGAAGGGTCGCTGCAGGCCAATCGCGCCAGCTTCGGTGCAAGATCGAGACGTAAAAAAAGCTGCCTTGAGGGCAGCTTTTTACCAATCACATGGGCTCTTGTTGAGAGAGCCATTCACCTACAGTCGAGATGCTCTCTATACAGTCGGTGGCGAAGTCGTCACCGCTGATCTAGCCTCTCAGTCGAGATCATTAAAATCCAGATCATCCGAGCTGTCCGAATCGTCTGACTCATCATCGTCATCGTCATCGTGCTCGCTGTAGCCATCAGAGCGCAGGCTGACCATATCAGCTAAACCATCGGCCAATGCATAATCTTTCAATGTCACCTGATCACCGACACTCACTGCGGCAAAGAACTCAGTCGCCGTCACCGACTGACCCAGCGCATCAACAAACTGCGCACCAGCAACCGAGTAAGTCAGACCCAAAACCGTAATCTCACTCTCAGGGTTCACAGCCTCAATCGGCGCTCGAATCTTGTCGTCGTCAGCATCATCTCGCTCAATGTGAGTCGCCACCACAACAGCACCATCGAGATAAGCTTCAACCTCAACAAAGTCTCCCGCGACGATACTTGAGCTGCTCTCGCGCTCATCGTCATCGTCATCTTCATCAAACTGCGTTCGACTATCGAGCTGCACGGTAATCGACCCAACACCAAAATCCAGGGTCAACTCACCCAACTCCAGATCAATCGTGCCGACACGCGCTTCAAGCTTGATCGTCCCACGACGTGACTCAACCTCGGTCGCCACCAGCTTCGTGCCGTCCCAAACACCCTCAACTTCGACAATCACATCATCTGCCAAAACCAGGTTCGAGGGCGTCAGTACTGCCGAGCTCGCATCAACCAATACACCATTGACCTGGAACTCAGCGTTTGAAACATAACCCGATATCGCGCCTTGAATCTCAAACTCATCATCCGACTCCAACTGATCCGACAGAGAGTCCTCAACTTCTACTCGGCTCGCCATGATCGTCGTGCCCGATACCGTGCCATGGACCTCAACACGCTGGCCATCAACCAACTCACCGTTCGGCACTTCGCTCAAATCCGCGGCACTGTAATCCACCGCATAACCACGCAAATCAAAGGTCGTCGCCGTCAGATTGCTCAATACACCCTCAACCTCAACACCCGACTCACCCTCAACATACTCCTCGACCTGCTTCTCTAGGTGCGTCGCACGTAACTGATCAGTTACACCCTGCGGAAATCCACTGATCTCAACATAGTCACCTATTGCCAATGTATCGAAGGTCACGTGCTCAAAAACCGTCGCAACACGCTCAACAATAATCTCAACACCCAACACCGTGATGGTCATAAACTCATCACCCGCATCAACCGCTAATGCCGTAATCTGACCCTTCACCTCGTTGTCATAGATCACAACCTCGGCAACGCCAGTCACACCGTCTTCATTGATCGTACCCAGTACCGTAACAACCATACCCGCCGATAAATCAGACTCCAGAGACTCTTCTCCATCAATCAAAATCTGGGCATTGTCTGTATTGAACTCAACTCCGTTCACCCAAATGCTGCCAAATGCATCAATCGTTCCCAATGCAACCGCGCTCGGTGTCGTATCTGTACTGCCGGTATTTGAATCGGTGCTGCCTGAATCATCAGTACCTGAGTCGGTGCCTGAATCATCAGTACCTGAGTCAGTGCCTGAATCATCAGTACCTGAGTCAGTGCCTGAATCATCGGTGCCTGAGTCAGTGCCTGAATCATCAGTACCTGAGTCGGTGCCTGAATCATCAGTACCTGAGTCGGTGCCTGAATCATCGGTGCCTGAGTCAGTGCTGTCCGAGTCGTCCGAACTATCCGAATCGTCTGAGCTGTCTGAGTCGTCTGACTCATCATCGTCATCGTGCTCGCTGTAGCCATCAGAGCGCAGACTCACAATATTGGCAGTGCCATCGCCAGGTAAGAAATCCTTCAATGTCACCTGATCACCGACACTCACTGCGGCAAAGAACTCAGTCGCCGTCACCGACTGACCCAGCGCATCAACAAACTGCGCACCAGCAACCGAGTAAGTCAGACCC
>Ga0181573_10000387_pt1 | contig 46727 bp, 31 predicted proteins | sample 101ome_25_FD_148643 | JGI IMG/M metagenome (GOLD analysis project Ga0181573, IMG submission 148643) | Coastal salt marsh microbial communities from the Groves Creek Marsh, Skidaway Island, Georgia - 101409BT metaG (spades assembly) | ecosystem: Environmental > Aquatic > Marine > Intertidal zone...
CGGCACCCCTCCGGTCAAGGCCAAACCGTTCCAACGTCAGCTCCACCACCCGGCCGTTTCCCATCGTCACCCCTTCCCAGTGCTCAGGTCGCGCAGCCTCCGGCCACCTCTCCTGCAGTGCAGGGCACATCGTACGCCATGTCCGGAGCACTCTCGCGTCGTCACCCTCGTCGTCGAATGTTCGCGTCCCGTCATCCTTCGCCGGCTCCGGAAGCTCGCGACTGTCCCACCCGTCGGGCGTCACGTTCGGGTGCTTGTCCAGCCAATCCTGAACCACGTTTCGCATCGCCCAGTTCGTCATCACCTTCGTGCTGCTCAGGGCGCGACGCGTGAGCGGGTCCTTGCCGCCGTTGCGCCGGAAGTGCGCCAAGATGGCGCTCCGCTCGTACGTGTGCCCTGATTCGACCCCAAACACCGGGTCGCGGAACATGGTTCGCGTGATGGGGCACGAGAGCACCTCGGGCTCGGCGTCGAGATCTGCGTCGGGGGCGTCGGGCAAGTCGCCCCGTGCGCTCGCGGAACGCCGGGTTCGCACACCTTGGGTCGGGTTTCCGGATGTCGGCTCCGGTGCGGCGGACGTCTTGCGCCGCTTGGAGGGTGCCATCGCACGATCGTCCGGGTTTGCCCCTGGCTGCGCGCTCTGCAACACTGATGGGATATGCGGTCAGATATCATATCACGTATCCCCATTCTTTCGTGCGCACGCGTCGATGGTGGAGTGCGTCGTCATCGGAGCCGGCCTCGCAGGCCTGCAGGCGGCTCGACGCCTGAAGGATTGCGGTGTCAGTGGTAAGTTGACTCAGTGAAAATTCCCAAGCTCGAGATCTACACGGCGTATCGCGAAGGTTCAACCGTTGCGTTGAGAGCCACCGCGCCGCCCGCCGCCGACGCGAAAGTTGAACCGATGCGTCGAGCCGCCGCGCCGCCCGCCGCGAAAAACAACCTCTGATGTCCACTTCCCGACAATTTCGCAGTCGTTGTCATCGAAGCTGGCGATCATCTCGGTGGCAGGGTATCTCAGCTCGAGGGCCTCGCACCGTGGCCCTTACAGCTCGGACCCGAGTTCATCCACGGCGAGGAGTGCAACGTGCTCAAGGACTTCATCGACGCGCAGGGGTGGGAGATGCGAGAGTATGAGTGGCCCGACCGATATTTTTTCGGCAGGGGTGTCGGGGAGAGAAGGTTGGTGGTCGCGGAGGATGCGGACGAGAACGACCCAGACGTGCGCGAGGTGCACAGACTCTTCGCCGAGCTGCCCGGTGTGCCCATCGACCGAGACGTCACCGCGCTCGAATGGCTGAGAGACATCGTGCAGTGCTCGGATAAAGTGTTAGCGCTCGCGGAAAGCATCTACGCCAACGACTTCGGCACGTCACTCGCGCTGATGGGAATGCAGGAGGCGGTCGTTGAGCAGCGGGGTTGGAACTACGGGGAAAAGTATCTGGTGCTGGATCGATCCCTCCGTCGCGTCGCCGAGGCGCTCGCGAAGGGGATTGACGTCAGGCTCGGATGGAAAGTATCCGAGATCATCCGTCCACCAGACGGTGCCCCAGGACCGGTGACGATCAGGAGAAGCACGGGTGAAACCATGGTCGCGTCGCGGTGCGTCGTGGTCGCCGCGCCCATCACGGCGCTAAAGCCCAACAACCCAGGATCGATTGCGTTTACGCCGCCGCTCCCGATGGTGAAGACCAAGGCCATCGACAGGGTGAAGGTGTCCAACTCGGTCAAGGTGTTCCTCGCGTTTGAATCCTCGTTCTGGCCGGAAGGGCTGTTCGACGTGGTGTGCGCGGGATGTTTCCTGCCCGAGATGTGGATCCTCAAGTACCCGTCCACGGAAAACGTCGGGCGAGGCAGCGGCGCGAGGATGGCGAGCGACCAGGGGGTGGACCCCTCGGTCCCGGCGAGGACCAAGGAAGTCGTGACGTTCTTCGCTGCGGGTAACCTGGCAGACGAGTTGTCGAGGATGGAGCGGAAGACGGTGGTGGAACGGGCGTTGGATCAGATGGACGAAATGTTCGGCTCTGACGCAAACCCGAGGCCGAGTCGATCAAGATTGACTGGATCCTACGTCGCCGATTGGAGAAATGAGGAGCTCGTGGGTGGTGCTTACACTTATCCCACGCTGCATGCCTTTGGTAGTAGGGAGGTCGTGGCCGCGCCCGACGGTGAAAGCGTATTCTTTGCGGGGGAGGCGACGCATCCGGGAGTCAATCCGTGCATGCAGGGCGCGATGGAGACGGGGTTGAGAGCGGCTGCACAGGTGCTCAGCGCGGTGCGACCGCCAAAGAGCAGCCTGTGAGCGGATGTAGCGGCAACAATAAATGAAACAATCAACTGCCTTCAAGGTAAAAGACTGCTACGCATGGAAAGCACCTATCGAATTTCAATCAGTGCTTGTATCCTTGGATCCTCAGCGCACGTCTTTGGCAGGTCGTATCCGCCCCAAGTGTAGTCGTCGAGGAACATGAGACAGAATGCCCGCAACGCGTCTTCGTCCTCGCTCAGCAGCCGCTCCATGGCCTTGTCAGGTCCCTGCTCACCCCGAGTGGCAAAGTGACCTCCGCCGCTGGGCAAGTGTCGGTATTTCAGCTCACGCTCAGGGTGGACGTTGCACGTCTTTGCCAGGCGCTTCCACTCCTTGTCGAAATCCTCGAGGTGTCCAATGAAGTTCATCGGTACCCAGTTCGCCTGCGACATCCCTCCCACGCCCCCTTCCAGGAAATTGCTCGCCTGCGGGAACAGATGATGGAAGGCGACGTAGCAGTTCAAACCCTGCTTCACCCCGAGAGGGTCTGTCGCCGTCACGTTGGGCATCTCGCCCGTGTTCCCCGTCTCGACCCACCGAAGCTGTGCGAGGAGCACGAGCGTGAGCCTCGCTCGCTGCTCGCTTCCGCGCTTAGGAGGCCAATCCGTCGACCGACCGTTTAGCCGAGCGAATAAGCCCTGGTTCTCCGCCACATTCAAGTCACCGGAGGAGCCGCGTTCCTCCTCCTCCTCCTCCTCCTCGGAATCCTTGTGGGAGTGTCTGTGTCCCACCTTCGCCGACGCCGTATTCTTTTTCTTGTTCTTCTTGCCCAGCACCCCATCCTCGAGCTCGTCGTACGCGTATGACGAAACATCGAACGCGCTGTCCACCCAGTCACCCTGCGGACAGACATCCTTCACACCCTCCAGGAACGCGGGCGATTGCCTGTATTCAAACTCGGAGTAAGCCGACACGAACCTCGTCAGCGGATCCCGCACAAACGTGAACAGGCACGGTCTACCGTCATCGATCAGCGGTGTCTCGTTGTCTTCGAGCTCGGGCTGATTCTGATGCCTCCTCCTCAGACCCATCGCCGCGACGGCGCCGTCTTTGTCCCCACCAGATAGTGCGTTCAGCTCGGACTCGCCCATCACCATCGGCTCCCACTGCCTGAGTGTGTACCTAATGTTGTTGTTCGCAGCCTTGAACACCGGCGCGTACTCCAAGCTCGCACCCCCGACCTTCACGGGCATCAAGAAGTGCCTCTTGGTCCACGACGGCTCGTAGTGCGCGCGGGTCCACGCCCTCAGCTTGGCGAGGTCCTGCGACGTGTTCGGGTCTTGTCCGCCGAGTGTGTCCAGGTCGAACGCGGGGGGAACCTTCAGGAGCTCTGCCGCCAGCGCGAACCGCCGAGCCCAGGTCAGATCCGACGTCACACGGTCGGGAACCCCCGCGAGCGGCGCAGAGTCGGAGTCCGGGGACGCCTCGCCGAGGTTGGCCCCGAGATGATGAACTCGTTGCCGAATCCGATGTCCGCCGACGTGGGACTCCGAAAGTCGCCTCGTTGGAGCCCTGGAAGCGACGTTCGCGGCGTGCCTGGCGGTGAAGACCAGCGCGACACAAGCAAGCATCAAAGGAATCAAAGATAGAGCGGTCCGTCGCAGCACCCTGCGCGTCAGCCTGTCCCGGTGCTTCCCCGTCCCGTGTTTTTGGTGGGAGGGTGGCGTAGGAATCTGCGTGTCCCGGGATCCCGTCTCCCCGGTCCGCGACATGGAGCCATGAAACCGCGGAGGTTGGTCCCGAAGGAGCCCACGTGCCTCCCCTGACATGGTCCCCGCCCGCTCGAGCGACGTATCGCCCGGATGTCGCGCGGAGAGGATGTGGAGAGGGTCGATCGCGTGGGAATCATAAACGTAACACCTCTGTTTTTAGCGCGCGGCGCTGTCAGCATTTTTTTTTGCCAGTTGTCATCGCTTCGCACGCGCCAGATACGGGATAACAAACATCGTCGTGTTTCCGCCGTGAATGCATACGTCCGAGCGCGAACACCGCTCCTCGTTCGCTCGTCGCGGATAACGAAAGGATCGATATCATGGCGCAGGCGATGGTCCTCCGATCCACGGCACCGCACGCGTCGAAGATTGCGCACCGTCGCCCCGATCGGTCAGCCACGTCGACGTTTCGCAAATCCTCCAACCCCCGGTTTCCGAGGACACGCGCCGAAGCGTCCGCCGACGGATCCCTGGAGCGCCGTGAACTTCTCGCTGGCGCGGCGACGTCACTCGTCTCGATCGCGGCTTTCCCCCGCGTCGCACGCGCGGATGAACCCGCCACGACGCTGACTCAGGTGTACAACGACGAAGAGGACAAGTATTCGCTCGCGGTGCCGAGCGACTGGGAGAGGGCGCTGGGAGATACGTCCCCAAACCCGCAGTCCACGCGCAAGGTGATCGCGTTCTACCCACCAGGGCAGCCCGAGATCAACGTAAACGTGGTCGCCACCGCCCTAGGCGCGGACTACCCGAAGATGGGAAGCTTTGGATCTCCCGACGAGTTTGCGTATGGGGTCGCCGCGGGAATGACGAGGCCCAAGCCCAGGCAGGGTCCCAAACAGTTCTCATACGTGGTGGACGCTAAGAACGCCGGAGATAGGTACGTCATCGAATACACGGTCGAGAGGCCGGAAGAGAACTTCTATCAGCACCTGCTCAGCGCCGTGGGTATTGGGTACAATGGTCGCGTGAACCGGCTGTTCACGCTCACCGCGGTGTGCCCAGAGGACAGGTACGCGGAGATGGAGCCGATGTTTAGGAAGATTTTCGCCACATTCGAGACTCCGTCCACGCTCTATCCGTGAACGTGGGTGTTGTGGGCAGCTTACGGCACACATTGCTGCTTAGGAGTTTAACTAATGGAGTATTATACAGGGTTTAGGGCCCGCTGCTACCCGGCTTCTCCGAACACGTCATCGCGATGTGGTACAGCGTCGCCATCAGCGCCAACCGACGCTGCTCCGGCGTCGAACCCTCCTCCACGCGCAACTCCGACGTCTGCGTGTGATACGTGTCCTGCGATTTCATCCCTCTAATCTCGTGCGTCGCGATGCGCTGACCCGCGCCGTTCGTCACGATAAACTCCGTCGGTTGAGCCGACCCCACGAAGCAGCAGGGAATACCCGCGCAGAGGAGGCAATACCCGACGTCGAGGAGTAAGTTGCGCGAGTTGCCCATGTTCTCGGCGTTCGCGAGCGCCTCCGACGGCCCGGTGGCGACGACGACGGGATCGCGGGAGACGCACGGGAGCAGCGCGCGTCGGTTGGAGCTGTCGTGGTGGACGTGGCCGTACGGCGCGCCGCCCCACGCGACGGGCTGCCCGTGCCCTGCGGCCGCCCGATGACCCGACGCCTGCGCGACGCACACCCCGTCGTGCGCGGTGACGACGTGGATCGTGAAGTGGTCGTGCTTCGGCACGCGGATCACGGCGTGAAGCGCCGGCGGGTTGACCTGGTTTCCGGCCCTGGTGGCGAGCGGTATCGTGACCGTCCTGGCCGACCAGCCCGTGAACATCGTCTTGGCGACGTCGCTATCCCGCGCGGGCATGAACACGACGGTCGGCCACGACAGAACCTGGTCGCAGAACTGGGCCGCGGCTGCGACGTTCGGGGCTGAGGTCATCGCCTGCGCGGCCGGGGGCGCCTGTGCCGAAAATCCCGGCTGCATCGTGGTGGTGACCTTTGGACAATGGAGGGGTCACGGTCAACGCGTTAAAATAAGGAACAAAACGCTTGCGGGTCCCGCACAAATCAATCATTCCAAGAGAGCGCCATCGGCCCCGTCGAACAAGCGTTTCGATCCACCTCCGGCGGATCATACCAGTAGGTCAGGATGCCCATAGACTACAGCAAGTGGGACGACATCGACTCGGACTCCGACGACGAGACCGTTCCCAAGCCCGCGCCAGTCGCGAAGAAGAACCACTCTGACGCGACCGCCGCCGCCGCTCCGGCTTCGAGCGAGGAGTTCGACAAGAAGAGCAAGCAGGATGCTACCGGTAGCGCGTGGAACATGAACAGCTGGCACTTCGAGGAGACCAAGCTCGATGAGTGGGGCAGGGCCAGGTTAAAGGAGCTTCTGCACAGGGCGCCCGTTAGCCAGTACCTGGAAGTCGACGGGCTGGAGCTAGATCTCGACGCGAAGATTGTCGTGCGGGAGATCAAGGGGGATTGCTGGGTTCACGTCAGGAAGGGCAAGAAGGTGTGGGGTCACGATTTCGACTGCGCCATCGACTGGGCGGGTTCCATTCGCGGCGGGAGCGGCCTGCAGATCCACGGATTCGCCGAGTGGAACTGGGCGGTGGACGACGACGAGGTTGAGGTGATCGTTCACATGGCGCAGGAAGTTCCCTTCAAACCCGCGGTTTGTGCGGCGGTGAAGAAGGTCATCGTCGCCAGGTGCGAAAAGTTTGCGAAGGAGCTCGCGGCGAAGGAACCCGCGAAGAGGGAAGGAGAAGAAGGCGGCGGGCTGAAGGAGGGCAACGTGCAGGTTGGTCAGTATACCAAGTACGAAGCCGGACCGGACGGCGTCGCGGCGCTTCAGGAGAGGGCGAGGCAGATGAGCCTGGAGAAGGGAGAGGAGGTCACGTCGGGGAAGGAGCAGAAGAGACTGCACTCCCAGGTTCCCACGCACTGATATGATGAGCAGAGGTTCGTGAACGTAGAAGACTGTATTAAAAGTGCTCAGTCCGAATCACCACACGCGTCGTGTTTTATTATTATCACGCCTGGAGCACGGGCTCCTCGCCGGGAAGCAGCTGGAAGGAAGGGGTGGACTTGGCGATTTCGAGTTCCTCCTCGTTCATGTCCGCGGCGATAGACTCGTACAGGGGCGTGGACATGTATCGCTCTGAGGTGTCGGGGAGCATGGTGAGGATCACGCTGCCCTTGGGAGCCTTCGCTGCAACCTTGAGCGCACCTGCCATCGAGGCGCCGCCGGAGATACCTGTAAAGATACCCTGGGTGCTCGCCAGCTTCTGCGCAGTCTCGATCGCCTCAGGACCAGAGATGGGAACGAGCTCGTCGTAAAGGTCCATCGCCTGTGCATCCTCGAGAACCTTCGGGATGAAGTCGGGGGTCCAGCCCTGGATCGGGTGAGCTGCAAAAGCAGGGTGCGATCCCTTGGGAGCGCCGGTCGACTTCCTCTCAGTCTTGGTCCCGGAGGCGATGAGGGAAGCCGCCTCGGGCTCGAGGAGGACGATCTTGGTATCGGGTCTCGCCGCCTTGATGACGCGGCCGACACCCTGGAAGGTGCCCCCGGTGCCGTAGCCGGTGACGAAGTAGTCGAGCTTCTTGCCCGCAAAGTCGGTGAGAATTTCGGGACCGGTTGTACTGGCGTGAAACGCGGGATTGGCGTCGTTCTCGAACTGCCGGCAGAGGAACCATCCGTGCTTCTCGCACAGCTCTTCCGCTTTCGCGACCATGCCGGTGCCCTTGCCAGCCTTTGGCGTGACGATCACCTTGGCGCCGAGCATCCTCATGATCTTGCGGCGCTCCACGGAGAACGGCTCAGCCATGCAGATGACGCAGTTGTAACCTCTCTGCGCGCAGACCATGGCCACCGCGATGCCGGTGTTTCCGGAGGTGGCCTCGACGACGGTGTCGCCGGGCTTGAGCAGTCCCTTCTGCTCGGCGTCGGTGATGACTGCAAGCGCGAGTCTGCGCGTAGATTGAAGGGTACGAGGCGAGTGGGCAGCGTGAGCGGGGGAACAAAAATATCTCTTCGGGAATTGTTACCCGCGATCGGGCAACACGGGTTGCCGATGGGCGGGGAGGACGCCAGGTTCGAAGCGACCGTATCAGAGAGGAAAACGATATCTAATAAGACACTCACCTGTCCTTCACAGAGCTGCAGGGGTTGAAGAACTCAGCCTTGGCGTAAACCTCGACGCCCTTCGGCGCGAGCCTGTCGCTGATCTTCACGATGGGCGTGTTGCCTATGGTTTCGAGGATGTTGTCGTAGAGCTTGGCTTTAATGGGGGTGGCGACCGCAGATCTGCGCGCGACGGTCCTCTGCCGGTTCGGCCTGACGGCCCTGCCGCCGATGGCGGCCTTCTGGGTGAGAGCGGTGGTGGTGATGGCGTACATCGGTCGCGATCGGGAATTGTGCACGTCAGCAGGACGACCGGGTGTCGAAAAAGGGCAGCAGAAAAAGTGCAAAAGGACAGCCGCCGCCTGCCCGCACACTTCCCCGCTCATCTCGCGACAGGCGCGATGATGTCGACCCCCGATGAGCGCGCGTTGATGGGCATGCTCCCGTACACCGCCCTCACCGTGGTCGTCACCCTCGTCGCGGTGGGCAAGAACGTCACCCTGCGCCTGTTGGGCAGCCTGACCTATTATCTGATCCCCGAGACCCCCCAGGAGCAGGCCAAGGCCCGGCTCGCAAGGGTCACCGCGGGGAAATCCCCGTCCGAGGTCCGTCGCAGGGCCGCTCGCATCAAGGCCAACATCTCCGAGGATGCGGAGGGTACCGAGTCCATCGCCGCTGTCAAGTTCGGCAAAGCCCTCGTCCTGGCGCCCTACTTTCGCGAGTTTGATTACGCGCTCCTCTTCGTCATCCTGGTCGTCGCCAACTTCGCGGCGGCGGAGCTCGCCCCGTTTGCGCTCAATCTGCCCGAGCACGAAAATATTCTGGTGCCGATGCTCGCGCTCGTGGCTGTGTTCTCGTCCACGAGGTCCCTGGTCAAGCTCCTGTTCGACAGGCTCACGCCGAAGATCGAGCGGCAGGCGGCTCTGGCGGTGGGCGTCGTTGGATTCGTCCTCGCCCTCTTCTTCCTTCTGCTGGTGCCAACCTCCGCGCTGGACTTCGAGGTGGCCGGCACATCGAAGGAGCTCGCGCCTGCGATGGCCAAGAAAATCCGAAGCAGGGTGGTCGGCCGTAAGGCGGCGGAGCGCGTCGCAGACGTCGCCGGGGGGATGGTCGTGCCCGAGCTTCAGATTTTCATCGGGCTCGCGCTGTTCGCTGGCATCATCACCGGCGCCCTCTTAGGCCCGGCGGTGCGCATCGTACGGAGCTACAATATGTGCGTCAGACCTCCAAGCTGGGGAGGTGACTTCGTCGGTGTGTCCAAGGCGATGGTTCCCCTCCTTCACGCCTCGTTCGCCCTCCCCGTTGTCACGGTGTTTGCGTGGCTCGCGCCGCTTTCTCGAGCTCCCTTCGGACTCACCGACGAGCAATACGACTTGGTCAGGGTTTGTTCCCTGATGGCGACGGGCGTCGTGCAGGTCGTCGTCGTCCCTGCCCTGATCCAGGCGTATCTCGACGGCGGCCTGGTCGCCTGGTACGAGGTAAAGCACGGCGAACGGGGCGTCCAAGCGATGGCGGCGCTGAGGGGGGTGGTGCGGCAGAAGCTGGAGGTGACCAAGCACCTCGCGTGCAAGGTTGCGGTGCAGGCGGTGGGTCCCGCGACGCTGATGATCGCGTGCGCTTGCCTGCTCGGGTCCAAGCGAAGGGACGATTCGGAGGGGGCGACGGAGAACATAACCTCCCTCGTGCCGGCTGTGTGCTGGAGGACAGTCGCTTCGTTCCTCGGTTGGTGGACGTGCGCCGCGTGGGCGATGCTCATCTCCGTGGGCGTCGCGGCGGCCAAGGCGGGTGTGGAGACATTCACCAGGTGATTATGATATCGTGGTGATCATCGTATTACGGCTAACAACTAAGTCTACACGGAATCAGAATGGCGTCCCCCTCGCCTCTGCGGTGGAGCCCCTCGTGAACTTTTCCCTCGCCTCGATGAGCTTGACCCTTCCTCCCGAAGCCGCGGCGTTCAGTGCCGCGTGCAACCTGAATATCTCCGCGTGCCTCCTGCCGTGCTCGCCCGCAGCCTCGCCGAAGCAATTCAATATGTCCCGTCCCGACATCTCCCTCCTGTAATAGTCCTCGTTCTGCGTGTCCCGCACGCTGATCCAGGTGGCGTGCGCGCCAGCCCCCGCGAAAAGACCTTCCGACGTGCCGTACGTCGTGTACTGCTCCGCGTCGAAATTCGACATCTGCGGGTCCACCGGCGCGATGGCAACGGCTCCTTCCACCGCGCGCCCCACGGGCCCGGCGCACGCCTGCGCGTCGAGCGCGAGCTTGACGTGCTGTCCCGAGAAGTACTCCACCGCCTCCTTCGTGTTGAGAACCACCACCGTGGACGAACACGCCGCGCCAAAGTCCAGCCCGCCCCCGGCGCCTCCAAACGAGATGGCGCACGGCAGCGACCACTCGATGTCACCCCCGCTACCCCTGCGTTTGCGGATCACCATACCGTTCCCGGCGGAGAATGAGAGGAACATGCCGACCTTGTACGTCCACATGAACGCCAGACCCTGACAGTTGCGAATCTCATCCGACGGGATCATGACGTCTTGCGGCGTGCGACCTGGATCTGTCCTGTCCGCCATCATCTCTGTGAGCGCGAGCGGGAGAAGAGGAGGCGTCTGACGTCAGCACGCGAGAAGAGGAAGGTGTTTTGCGGATCGCGTATAACCACCCTCTGGCGTCGCGCGCTGGGTGATATTCGAGGCTCTTCGGCCCGCCGGGTTCGATGTGCACGACCTACGAAGCTCACCTATCGCCTTGTACACGCTACTCTGAAGCGAGAACACCTCGTTGATGTCGTCTGCTATGTCACCCATGTCGCTGAAGAGTTTAAAGCCGGTTTGGCCCAACTCAGGGCGGGTGGGGATCCTCAAAGGCGCGTGGTGCGCCTGGTCTGGGTGTGGAACCGTCGTGGTCGTGGATCAGGCAGGGGGTTTTCCGTTGGTGGGCCGTCTCGCGTGCTCGCGAGTGGCGTCTGCGGTCCCCTCGACGCCGGTCGTTGTGGGTGGGCTCGTCGTGCTTCGTTGGAGACTGCTTTGAAGGACCACAGCAAAAACAGCGGAACCTTTCATCATCGGAGAAAGTTTGGATCTGCCAGACCGTCGACGCCGGGCCACGGGACGAGGGTTCGGGTTCTTGTGCGATGGCGATGGGTCGAGGGAGGCGCTTACTGCGCCGCTTGCTCCCGCCATGTGTGTGCGTGTTGATCCCCATCATGTTGTGGGCGTCGTCGAGCGGCAGAGGCACCAACGGGGTCGGCACCTACGACCAGGCGCTTAGCTCGGCGGTTGGGGGCGTCGTCGACCCGTTCTCGCGCGCGCCGGCCGTCACGGGGGGTTCTGGGCAAGGTCAAAGGAATATCGTCGACGGGAAGCCGCTCGTCGCGGTGTACTTTACGGGCCAGGCCAGGTCGCTTAACCGCACCAAGTGCTCCATCGACAGGAACCTCTTCCAGCCGTTGATCGCGCGTGGGTTCCAACCGGTCGTGTTCGCCCTCGGTGAGATGGACGCCAACGCTGGATTGTACCAGGAGGTGCTCGGGGAGAAGACGTTACCTGCCGGTGTGACGCTTGGAGGCCTGGAGGTGATATCCAGGCCGCAGGTGGCGTTCCCACGGAATGAACCCGTCGCGGGTGAGGTATCCATCCCCCACTCGTGCTACGAGGCTCTGCGTAAGAAACCCATGCGGTGGTACCACTCGGGGGGAGGATCGGAGAAAGACTCGAAGAACACGTTGTACGGCGCTGAGGTACTTTCGCAGCTGTACTACAGGGCCAAGGTTGACGAGATGCGCGTCGAGTGGGAGAAGGTCCAGGGTAAGAAGTTCGAGTGGGTCGTAAACGCTCGACCGGATAACATCTACGTCAACGCCCTCCCGGATTTCACGTCTCTGCCCGCGGACGGCACCGTGTACGTCCCGAGCTGGGGACACGGGTTCGATCCAAAGTCTTCCTCCAATGTGAAACGACGGGCGGGTCTGAACGACAGGTTCGCATTCGGCGGCGCGGATGCCATGAGCTCGTACCACGACCTGTACAATCGTCTGTGCTCGGAAACAAACTCCATCGCGGATGCGCGGATGCCCCCTAAGATGAACTTCGAGCAGATGATGTGGTGGTACCTGACAAGAGAAGATGTGGCCCAGACGGTGAGCCGCGTGAGATCCATCCCGGGCGAGTTCTGGTTCCTTCGGCTCAGGCACGGCCCGACGAGCACGTGGCCGCTCGAGCACCCGGGCCACCTTCCGCCGCTGGTGAAGGATTGGCCGGAGGATAAACGTTGGGAGGTTTGGAGCGCCGCGGCGAGGCAGACGTGGAGTTGCGACGGGGAACGAGCAGCGGAGCAGGGGGAGTGTTGGCTCCGGCTCAGCGCGGAGAGCAGGGCGGGTTCGACGTGGTGGCGGTGGGCGGTTTCAAAGTTTTGGAAATCCGCGGCGAACAGGGCGTCGCCGGGGGGCGCGTTGGATAGCCTTTTCCGGCGCCGATGCGGGCTACTCGAGGCGTGATCGGACGTGGTTATGATAGCATGCACGTCAGTATAAAAAAATAGCGTCGTTTTCACCGAATCCTCACTCCTCCGCCTTCTTGACCTCCCCGAACTTCCCCTTGGACGCGTGGATGGAACCGGTGCTGACGCGGGGTGGATCGAGTTTGAGATGGAGCAAGGTGAAGGTCCCGCTCGCCCTCCAGTGCCTGTTCTCCGCATATTTGACCTCGTACCTCTCGCCGTTCATGTCCACGCCGTATTTGTTCCACATGTACTGCAGGTTGCGCCTGTCCCGAGGCCAGTTGTGGTCAAACGCGATGATGACCCGCTTGCCCGCGCCGAGGTCCTGCTTCCAGAGGGCGTCTCGGATGTGAAGCATCCACTCCTCGTTCTGGGTGTCCGCCATCATCGGCCACCAGAAGAAAACGTCCGGAACCTCGCCCTCGGGAAGTCCGGGCAGTGCGCTGGGTGAGAACTTCCTGAAGTCGTCGCACAGGACCGTCAGACCCCTCTCCTCGAGCTTGACGCAGTACTCGGGATCGATCTCAGCCGAGTAAGCCTTCTTGGCGTGCGGGTTGACGCAGGCCAAGATGTCGCCGTTCCGTGTGCCAACCTCGAAGATCACCTTCCCCTTGGTGTAATGGATGAGATGGTCGGCGATGAGGAGCGGTGAGCGCTTCGGGGACCTGTCCACCGCCTTGAAACCCGGCTGGGTGAGGCACTGAGATTTTGGGACCGAAAACATCCCGACGACGCCCAGCCTGTGCGCCATGCGTATGTACGGCCAGACGAACCAGTACGAGACGTAGCACGCGGCGACGAGCACGAGAAGTTGCGTGACTCTGCGGCGCTTACGCCCGACGGGCTTTGGTCGTTCGAGGTCGCTCATGTAGATAGATCGATGGATACGCGCGGCCTTGTGGTGAAGATCAGATTGGCATGGCCGCACACGGGCGTTCGGATCACCAGCGTCACTCGTTCGTTCAAAATGGATCGCCCACGCCGCGAGCCAGCCAACGCCCGCGATTTCGCCCGGCTGTTGGTTGGAGCGAGTTCAGATTCGGGCGACTTTTCTGGAAAATATCTCCGCCACGGTTAACTGTTGCCGAACTTCGCGCGGCGCCCGAGCGATACTCGAGGTTAAAAACGGCGGCGTCCTGAGACTGAGCCGGTCCAAACGCCCCCACATACACGGAGCCCCGCGTGAGCATCGGATCGTCGCCGGCGGTGTCCATCGCTGCCGCCCGAACCGCCCTCGATCGACAAAAAACTTTTTGTGCTGTGTGCTGCAAAAGCTGCGCGATTTCAAACCCGGCTAATCGTCGGGGGGCGCACAGCGGAGGGGCGACATGAATGCGTCGGCAGCCGCGCGTGCGACCGGATCCGTCGCCATCCGGGTCGTCACGCGTGAATCGACCTCCAACCACCGCCGCCGGGCCCACCGCGCGCGTCGTTCGCGGGTCATCGCCACCGCCGCCGCGGAGGGCGCCGAGGAGGTTAATAATCCGACTCAGACTCCCGCGGGCCCCGCGGCGGTGAGGTTCGGCATCAGGGCGGAGTTGGACTTCGGCGAGGCCCTGATCGTGGTCGGAGGCGCCAAGGAGCTCGGGTCGTGGACACCCGAGAGCGGATTCGCCCTCACGTGGTCCGACGGGAACGTCTGGCAGGGCGACCTCGCCACGCTCACCAACGATGCGCCCGAGAACTCGGTGCACTCCACCGCGGTCGAGTTCAAGCTCGTGGTGGTCAAGCCCGACTGGGGCGGGTACTGGTGGGAGGAGGGTGAGAACAGGCTCATCGACATGGAGCTCGTCCGGACCGGATGCGAGGTGTCCGGCGCGTTCGGGGGTCACGTCAAGGTGAACGCCGTCGAGGGAGGCGCGACCCCGGGCGCGGGGTCGGAACCCCTGACGCACGCGCAGAAGGCGGCGCAGAGAGCCATGGCGAACGTGCAGGAATACCCGGGAGCGGTCATGCAGCCGGCTCCTCCCCCGCCGCCGCCGCCGCCTCCTCCTCCTCCGGACGTACCCTTCACCGAGAACGCGCCGACGGATCAATCTCCTCCCGCACCCGCCGCCGAGGTCGCGACCCCGCCCCAGCCCGTGACGGTGATCCCCAAGATCGACCTGCCCCCGCCCCCACCTCCCGCGACGAAGGAGTGGCAGGGCGGTGGCCCCGAGTGGAAGTGGCACAGGGACAAGGACCAGGAGCGCGCCAAGATGGAGGAGGCTCGTAACCGCTCAGACGGCGGCGTGAATCTGCCCGAGGGTCCCGCCAAGTACATCGCCGCCGGGGATAAGGAGGCGCCCTCGTGGCTACAGAAGCTCGAGCTCATCCAGTCCATCCTTGGGCAGGGTCACAGGATCACGCTCGCCAGGCTCGGCGCCGCGAGCGTCTACCTTCGTTGGATCAGCACCGGCGCGCTTTTCTGCGCCGAGGACGGCAACCACCACAGGCCGAACCGACCGGCTGAGATTGCGAGGGATATCTTCGTGAGCCTGGAGACCGTCGCGGGCGAGCTGTACAAGCACGGCGCGGAGGTTGGCGAGGCTGAGAGGCAGATGATGCGACAGATCCATCCATGGCTTCCCTCGTTCTCCTCGGAGTTTGCCTGCTCGGAGCCCCTGACGCGAATCCGCAACATTGCGCACAGGAGCGACATCAGCGAGGACCTGAAGAAACAGATCAAGCACACCATCCAGAACAAGCTGCACAGGAACGCGGGTCCCGAAGACCTCGTGGCCACCGAGGCGTTCATCAAGCGCATCACTGTGGACGCCCACCCGGGTGAGTGCCCCCAGGCGTTTGTCGACGAGTTCATGCTCTTCTACTCCGAGCTCAAAAGGTTCTTCAACTGCTCCGGCGCGATTGAGCGACTGGACGCCATGTACGACACCTTCGAGGACGAGACCCGCGCGCAGGTGCAGGAGCTCAAGGAGGCTATGTGGGCCCTCGATGACGGGTCCGCGGGTCACGACGGTCTGACCGGGGGCGAGGGCCAAGCAATCCTTCGCGCGCTCCGGGCGTCCATCGACGTCCGCGGCATCTTCACCGGGGGACTGTCCACCGGCATGCGCAACGACGCGCCCGACGAGGCGGTGTCGCAGCGCCAGGGGTGGAGGCTCGCGGAGATTGCCATCGAGGAGCTCGCCTTCGTGGTCCTCGCGAGGGCTCTGCAGTCCGCGGGCGCGGGCGTCGAGGGCGAGGGAGACGAGAAGACGAGTCACTTTGCCAACGCCCTCAACTCCGGCGACGCGTCCATGTGGGGTTGCGCCGCAGCAGCCGCCGCCGCCGGCATGAGGCACATGGCTCTGTCCATGTGGCGCCCGATGGAGTGCAACGCGGTCGCGCATGAGCTCGAGGCGTGGGTGCAGCACGGATCGCCAATCGCGACGCAGGAGGATGCTCTGCGATGCCGCGCGTCCCTGCAGCGCGCGAGGCGACTCGTGGAGGCTCACACCCAGGCGCTCATCGACGGGTTCGGCGACGTGCCCGTCGGTCTCGGCAAGTCGTTCGGCCTTCAGGAACACGTGGGCGGAACCTTCGTCGACGCCGTCATCCGCGCGAACGTGTCGTTTCAGCTCTCCAGGCTCATCTCGCCGATGCTCCGCGCGGCGACCTCGGCTGCCGGGTCCGACACCGCGGGCTACGACGCCATCGTGCTCGGGGGACCGGTGGTTGGCATGCTGCAGGAGTGCGACCGCCTCGAACCCGGCGCGTTGAAGGAGAACTGGCACAAGGGTAGGGTCGCACCGGTCGTCGCGCTCGTGTGGGGCGCGGACGGCGACGAGGAGGTTTCGGCCGCGGGGAAACAGGTCCGAGGCGTCGTGCTGGCGAGGGATCTGCCGCACCTGTCGCATCTCGCCATCCGAGCCAGGCAGGAGCAGGTCCCCCTGGCCACGACCGAGGATGAGGAGACTAGAAACTACGCCAGGTACCTGGTGGGGCAGTGGGTGTTCTTTCACGTCACCCCCGAGGGTGTCATCCTCGCGCCTGCGACGGATGCGCAGATTGCCGCTTACGAAGCAGAGGCGGCGCGCATACCCAAGGCCGAACCTCCCACCGCCGCACCCGCCGCCTCCGCGCCCGAACCGGCGCCCGAGACCGCCGCCGAGGCCGATTCCGCGGATGACGTCGCGTGGGAGAAGAACGTTAAGAAGAAGGGAAAGGGGAAGAAGGGGAAGGGACAGAAGGAGAAGGTCAAGGAGACCTCCACGCCCGAGCCGAAGGTTGCCGAGACGAAGGTCACCGCGCAGGGTACCGTGCAGTTCTCGGACAAGCTGGAGTGTCGCCCGTTGGGCGACGCCACCAAGGAGACGGGCGGCGCCAAGGCTTCGGTGTGCGGTGAGCTTACCCACTTCGCCGAACGTCCCGAGGCTGGCTTTAAGGCTCCGCCCGGCGTCTTTGTCCCCTTTGGCGTGATGGAGACGTGCATGAGGGAGGCTGGCAAGGGCGACGAGCTCACGAAGCGTATCGCCGCGCTCGACGCCGCCGCCGCGCCCGACGATCCGGATCCCGCCGCGATTGAGGACGCGTGCAAGGCTGTCAGGGACCTCATCGAGTGCGTGCCCTTCCCCGCGGACTTGGCGGCGCAGATTGCGGCGGCGATGCCCACCAACTCCTGGGTTGTGGTCAGGTCCAGCGCCAACGTGGAGGACCTCGCGGGCATGTCCGCCGCTGGTCTGTACGAGTCCGTGCTCGGCGTGTCCACGTCGTCGGCGGCGGAGCTGGGTTCCGCGGTTCAGGAGGTGTGGGCGTCGCTGTACAGCCGCAGGGCGGTGATGGCGCGACGCGCGGCGGGCCTGAAGCAGGCTGACGCTCACATGGCGGTGCTCGTCCAGGAGATGGCTCCGGCGACTGTATCCTTCGTGCTGCACACCGCCGCGGTGTCCGGGGCTGACAACACGAGGGGCGCGGACGGTTTCGCCCCGTCGCGCACGCTCGAAGCCGAGATCGCGGTTGGACTCGGGGAAACCCTGGCATCCGGCGCGAGGGGCACGCCGTGGCGCCTGGAGATTGACCAGACTTCCGGTGACGTGCGAACCACGGCGTTTGCGTCGCTGAGCACGGCGATCATGATGCACGAGCACGCCATGCACTTGGGGATGAATACCGTGGCTGTGGACTACTCGAAACAGGAACTCAGCACGGACAGGGAGAAGAGGGACACGCTGGGAAGGAGGCTCGCGGCGGTTGGCGCCGCGCTCGAGGCTGAGTACGGCGCACCCCAGGATATCGAGGGTTGCGTAGTCGGGGATGACGTTTACATCGTGCAGTCTCGGCCGCAGCCACTGTGATGGGCGGCTTCGATCTCTTTGGGGGGAGTGTGGCACACGCGTGGTGCGTGGGTTGATATGTTTTCGGTCCGTGGGTTGATATTGTTATATTGAATCTCTCTGCATCTCAATGCCTTCTGGCTCGCGTGTCCCTCGGTTCAACGCGTTCGGGCAACGCCGCTGGTGACGGAAACGCTTGATGAGGACTTGAACCCCCCTTCTTCTGCTCTCGTGGCCTAAACCTCGGATCTCTCGAGATCCAGTTCTCGAAGTTCTCGAATTTGATTCTTCAATGTATCTCGTATCTGTTCGAGAAGGATCGATTCGACAAACTTCGGCACAATTTTGCAAACTTCGTCGACGGTTTCGTTTTGCCTCGCCAATAATTGGTCGTGAAGAAGATCGGATCTCTCGCGCTCAAGTTCCTCGACCTCAAGTTCTCGAATATTGGCTTTCAGTAGTTCATGAGCTAGTTTCAGTAGCTCATTTTCTCGAATAAGCTTCTCTCGACTTTGAATGGCGTCCCTGGGGGGACCTGCGCCTCGGCTGAAACCTGGCTGCCCGTGCTTCCGAGCGCGACGAGGACGCGGTGGGAATCCGCGACACTTCCAAAGATCCCACCCTCGACGAGCATGGTGTCGATGTGAGGTCGATGGTGATTTTGTTCCGTGGCTGCTGTCCCGTCCGTCACCAGCAGGCATTCGAACCCCCTCTCCGTAGCACCCCTGATAGTCGACGACACGCACACCTCTGTCGTCAGCCCGGCGACGATTAGGTACTTGACGCCGGCGCAGCGCAGGCAGTGCTCGAGGTCGGTGTGCATGAATTTATCGTAACCCGGGCCATCGATCACCTCCTCGCCCTCTATCGGCGCCAGCTCGGGAGTTATATCCCACCCCGGCGACCCTCGTACAAGGAACATGCTCCCAGTCTCCGAACTCGCCCCAACCTCTGCCCCTGCTCTTTGACTGCGCCACTTCTTGTACTTCGAGAGGTCAGCCAACGACGGCCTGTGTCCTTCTCTGGTGTGAAAGACCCTAACCCCTGCGCTTCTCGCGGCTTCGAGTATAGGCTTCACCTTCATCACAACTTCTTGTGCGGGTTTGATGTCGCCTCCCACCTTTGCGAGGTACCCATCAGCGTCGATGAAGTCGGACTGGAAGTCAATGAGCAGCAGGGCGACCTCGTCCGGTCTGCAAGGGCCGTCGTGCGGCCAACTACCGGCGACAGTCAAATGCTCCGGTGTTCCCGTTGGCCGTTTTGGTACGATGACAAACTTTCCATCGTGTCTCTCAAGATCGGCCATCTCCACCTGTGCCGTGGTCCCTTCGAGCGCGCGTTTGTGATTTCAAAAGGTCACGGCTTGCCCGAAAACGAAAAAATCTCGGAATCGTCGCACGATCCACACCTCCCCGCGCGCCCTCCGGGCTACGAGAGTAGGGTCGTCCGATCAATCACGCGGATCGTACCCCTCCGACGAACAATATCGACGATATCTGGACGCCATGGGTGTCACTGGCAGGTGAGACCTAACGCCGTCTCGCCCCCCAACCCGAGGTGCCGTCTTCGGGCGATCGCCCCTTGGGTGGAGCCCGTCGCCTCATCCAGCCCGTGAGCCCGTATCCGCCCCCGCCCTCTTACCGACCCCGTCCATCACGTGAACCGGCATCATAGGCTGGTGAGATGTTGTAACGTCATGGAGTTGATCGGTGACCTGTTCCTGCGCGTCACCGGGCCGGTCTACTTCCTCTTCGGGATGTCCCTGATCTTCAGCGTGGTTTGGCTCCTCTTCACCGTCATCCTGCCCAAGACACGGGACGGCGTGTCGGGTGCGGCGTTGTCCACGTTCACCGCGTGGGTGTTCTTCAACGCGATATTCAACTACTTCATGGCCGCCAGGACCAACCCGGGCTCGCCGAGGGAGCAGGAGGTGCAGGTGCTGTGCGCCGAGGCGGGAGCCGGGGTTCGACGCTGGTGCCACCGCTGCGAGTGCCCAAAGCCCGAGCTCACGCACCACTGCAAGGTGTGCCGCAAGTGCGTGCTGAAGATGGACCACCACTGCCCTTGGGTCAACAACTGCGTGGGGCACAGGAACTACAGGTACTTTTTCAACTTTCTCGCGTGGCTGTGGCTCGCGTGTGCGCTCACCGTGGCGCTCACGTGGGAACCCGCGTGGCGCGGCGGACGCGGCCTGACTCAGACCGGACTCGCGAGCGTACCCCTCGACGGTGTCTCCCGCGTGGGTGGAGTCAACCCCGCGGGAACGGGTCGAGTCAACCCCGCGGGAACGGGTGGAGTCAACCCCGCGGGAAGGCACGCGGCCAAGATCGCTGAGCTCAGGGGGGTGAACGGCGTCGGTGGGGTGGGCGCTCTGAGCGCGGATGAGAAGACGGCGACGCTGTTCTCCGCCGTGCTGGCGTCGTCCATATTCTGCGCCATGTGCCTGATGTGGTTCTGGCACGTGTACCTGGTGTGTACGGCGCAGACCACGATAGACTACTACGAGTTCAGAGACCTGCGTAAGGAGGCTAAGAGGCGCGGTACGGTGTGGAGGAACCCGCACGACCTCGGGTCGTGGCGCGCCAACTGGCAGGAGGTGTTTGACGAGAGGGGGAGACACTGGTGGTGGATGTGGGCCATGCCGCGGTTCAGACCCCACCGCGGGTCCGGTGTGCCGGTCGTGGTGGTGGACCGAACTGGACCGTAGCCGATAGTCATTTAGTCGCATTCGTTCACGACACGGAGGGAGCTCCCAGCCTCTGAGGAGCAACGAAATCTTCGACCAATCAGAGCGTTGTTCGCCGCCAACCTGTCGATTTTCGCGCCACAAAGCTGCAAAGCACGGCGAAGAGCCCGGGGTTCAAACAAACCGGACTGCGCGCGTGGACACACGCGATATGGCGCTCACCGGGCCGTCGATACCCTCGTCGCGTCGTGCACTCGATTTGGGAGTCGGCTCCAGCCGTCGGGATGTTCGCGCCGGGGCGCTTCATCGGGGCACGGCGGTTTGGACCCTGCCCCCGCTTCCCCGCTCGGGAATGACGCTGACCTGGAGTAAGAACGGCGCCGAGGACGCGCACGTGTCGCTGTCGCCATCACCCTCGTGGCACCAGCGCACGTCCGGACGCGGGAACCGCGGAGATGGGTCCGGTGAACACTCGGATCCGATGTGGTGGCTGCACGGCGCGTCCGCGTCCAGCCGCTTCCTCATGCATACCCTCGCCTCCAACGGCGCGCCCGAGGACGATGCCCTTCCGTCGCTGGTCACCGCGAGCACCTCCAACCCGCCCGTCACCGGCGGCCCCATCATAACCCCCAAACGTAACCCCAAGCTCCTGACCGTAAACGACGGCCCGGACCTGTCCGCGGAGCGAAGGGCTCGTTGGAACACGTGGTGGATGGGCGCGCTCGAGGCCAACAACGTGGAGGCCATCAAGATGTGCTTCGAGATGCCTTGGGCGGACGCGGGGATGATCGTGTCGTCCATGCGCGCCATCAACGAACCGAGGACGTTTCAGGCTGTCGTCATGTTACTCGCCGAACGGAGGAAAGGTGAGCTGGAGACCAAGGAGCACGTCGGGGGTCTGACGGCGTTGGCTTGGGCCGCCAAGCGGGGAGACGCCCGCTCCATCGAGACGCTCGTGACCTACGGGGCCGTGGTGGACGCGAGGGACAACGGGGGTGCCACCCCGTTGCTGCATGCGGTCGTGGCGGACGCCACGCCCGCGGTGGAGTGTCTGCTGGGCTTCGGAGCCGATCCCAACGCCCGCGCGAGCGGCGGTAATAGCGGGCGGCGGCGGGACGCCGGCGACGATTCACCCGTCTCCGAAGACGGCTGGTCTCCCCTCGGATGGGCGGCGAGGAAGGGTCAGCTCGGGTCCATCCGGCTCCTCCTGACGCACGGCGCGGACGTGAACATGCGCGGGGGCGGCGGGGGCTCCACGCCGCTGATACAGGCGGCGATGGGAGGACACCTCAAGGCGGTGCAAGAGTTGGTTTCCGCGGGCGCGGTCGATACCCGGGATGAAAGCGGGTTCACCGCCGCCATGCACGCGGGGTTCAGGCACCCTCAGAACGCGCAGCTTCTGGGCGCGGTGGCGGAGGCGTCGTCGGCGTCCATCGGCGTCTGATCACCGGCCGATGTGTGCGTGTACGTGTACGAAGACGTGTGTACGATTTTTTTTTCCCGATTCGAATTTCTTGTTGTATGATAACGGCGGTCACAGACCTGTAACTCTTCAAACCTCTGGGCGTTTCCGCGTCGTCGTCACACCAGCTCCCAGTCGTCGTCGGAACCCGCGCCTCCGTCTCTCCTCTCGGCGTCCGAATCCGAGTGCCACGGCGGCGGCCCGGGCGCCACGGTCAGTATGGGCGTTGACCCCGCGCGGGTGGCGAGCAGCTCCAGCTCGAGACAGAGCGAGTCGAAATCGGCGCGCGTCCTGCAGTAGAACCCAAGCACCATGCTCGGATCGAGTTCCCTCGCGTTCATGTGAAGCACCGACTGGCAGTGGTACGTCTCCGTGGGAAACGGTCCGCTCTCCGGGGACCCGGTCTGAGCGCAGCCCCATATCTGTTCCAGAGGCACCGCCAACTGCACCGTGTGAGGGTCCAGGTAGAAGAGCTCCTCGTCCTGCGCACCCACGAAATAGAGCGACGCGCCCGGTTTGCCGCCGAGGATGCCGACGGACTGGGCCAGGCCCAGCATGCGAACGATGCCCGGCACGTACCGCGGGTTGACGCACCGGTCCAAACCCAGCACCAGCGGGACCAGGATGACCAGCGGCGCCCAACGCGGGTCGGTCTCGCACCCGTTGGCGGCGCTAAACGGCGCGCCGGGCAAGTCCACGTTCGCCGTGCCGCCGTTACTCTGCGAAAACTCCTCGGCAACCTTGAGCACCAGAGACTTGTAAAGAGTCGGCGCTCCGCCGCCGAAACCCCCATCCTTGCCAGCCACCACGTGCGCCGCCACGCCCCCCGGCCTGGACGAATTCACGAGCGCCGCGAGACCCTGCGCGAGCACGCACGGACCGAGCCAGCGCCCGGCGGCCACCGACGGCTTATCCGCGCCCCAGCCGTCCACTATGGCGTGCACCGAAAACGGGCAAGAATCCAGATCCGGGTGGTCGCCGAACCACCCCAGCAGCCGAACGTGCGCCGCATCCGCGGGAGACACGCGATTACTCACCGGTTTTATGGGGGCCGTCTCCGAAGAGGGAGAAACCCTTTGTTGTTCGGCGACGGCGGCGTCTGAGCGATTCGCCGCGCCGTTCCAACCCGAGTCCCACCGCTGCAACAGACTCGCCACGCCGGCCACCGCGCCCGCGCCCGCGCCCGCGCCGGTACCCTCCGCCGATGCATGCGCTCCGGCGTGTGCTCCGTCGGGAATGCATGTGCTCCACCGCCACCGCCGACCGAAGAAGTGCGACTGGAGCGCGTTTGCGAGGAGCATCTGGCCGCTGCGCAGGGTGCAACCCCACCCCGCGTCCGTCGTGTACGTGCCGCCTCCGATTCGCGGGAACCCGCGTCTGTACGTGATCCACACCCTGCTGTGAAAGTCTTCGACGAACGATCGTAGGCCCGGATCGTCGTCGTCCCCCAACCCCGGCGCGTTCGCGGACATCGACTGATGGGGCCCTAAGACGCCCCCGAAGCGAGGCGACGCGGGGGTCGTTCGGTCGGTTTCTCGCGGGGACGCCGCGGGTCGGGCGGGCGAGCTCTCCCCCGCGCCGGGCCTTCCGAACCTCGCCCTGAAACCCTCGACGACGGCCGCGACCGCCGCCCCCGCCCTCGTCTCCTGCCGCTCCGCGCCCGTCGCGCCTCGTTGTTGACTCTCCCCCTCCCGCGTCTCGACGGTGCCCTCTCCGTTTACCGCGTCGACACCGCCGGGTCCCGTCGCCTCATCGTCCCCGGGTGCCCCGTCGACGGCCGCGACGTGATTCTGCGTTCGGTGCAACCCGGGCGGCGTCGCGGAAGGACCCATCCCGCGCCGTTGCTCCACGGGAGGGACCCGGTCGTACGAGCATCCCAGCAGCGTCATCCTGCTGCAGCTGTCCGGCAGCCTCGAGTTGGGATTGAGGAAGTTCCTCAGGCGCCGCACCGCCGGCAGGGTGGCGACGAGACTCAGGCGGTGTCGTAACCGTCTGGCGGCTTGCGTCACATCCGCCGCCAGGTCGCCATCCCCCGGAGGGGTCCCCGCGGGCCCGCCCACCTCCATGCGGGCGCCTTTAAAAAATGGCGCCATTTCGGTCTCTTTATCCGGTCCACCTTCTCGCACACTGCGCTGTCGATGTCGTGAGATTCCTGTCAGGGCTGGCACATCGTTCTGGGTTTTGGCTGGGGCCGATCGCCGCGGTCCACCCACTCTCGCGAGCGTCGCGGAGGGTGATTCAGGGACTTTGCGGGGTCGGTGACGACCTTTGAACGCGCCGGACTCGGGAGGTGCGCATCGCGAGGGTCGTGTCGCGGTTCAACCCAGCGCCACTTGGAGTGGGCACCGGCGGGGGATCAGGTTCCAACACCCCACGATTGCAGTGCTATGAGCGCTTCCAAGTACCGGGGGGCGGGCGCTCTGGCGTACAACGGTGACGGGATGATGAGGCTATCGCTGAGGAAACACGGCAAGCAAAAGGATGTGAACAAGTCGCTGAAGATTGCCCTGGTGTGCAGCGACTGCCTGTTGGTCTCCTTCCAGCCCCTGCTCGTGCACCTGAGCAAGTCCGCCGACGGAACCTTCGCGTTCGATCCAATCAGCGTCAACCTTTTGGTGGAGTGCGTCAAGTGCGTGTTCGCCGTGTGCTTCATCGTATACACGGCCAATCAACCGTCACCGGAGGCCAAAGCGCTCAGGTCGGTGTCTAGGCTGAGGAGGGCGGCGCGGGAGAACCTTCCACTGGCGTTCCCGTCCGCGCTGCACGCGGTGAACAACTACCTGAAGTTCGCGATGCAGCTCTACTTTTCGCCAACCACCGTCCGCATGCTGGCCAATCTGAAGGTGCTCATGATCGCCGTGCTACTCAAGACGATCACGCGCAGGCGGTTCAGCATCATACAGTGGGAAGCGTTGGCGCTGCTGGTGCTGGGCGTGACCGTGAACCAGATGAAGCTGAGTTTTGGGGCTGGGGCTGGTAAGGCGCCGTCGGCGACGATCGGAGCTCCTCCCGGACCGGACGGCGTCGCGCTCGCGTCACCTCCGCCGTACAGCAGGTGGCACATGGTGGACCAGGAGGACGCCGCGATGTCACCGATGGCGCTGATGTACACCCTGATGTTCATATCGTTCCCGTCGTTCGCGAGCGTGTTCAACGAGGTTACGATGAAGAAGAACTTTGAGACGAGCGTGAGCCTGCAGATGTTCTTCTCGTACTTTTGGGGAGCCGTGTTTAACCTCGTCGGCTTGTTCGGCGTGGGCGTGTACAGGAGTTGGAACGGTGGAAGCGAGGGGTGGATGCCGAGCGTGTTCAGAGGGCACTCCATCGTCACCTGCTTGCTGGTGGCCAACAACGCGGCGCAGGGTGTCCTGTCAACCTTCTTCTTCAAGTTTGCGGATTCGGTGATGAAGAAACATTCCAGCAACGCGGCGACCATCTTCACCGCCCTGCTGTCGGCGGCCATGTTCGGTCACACGCTGCGGGCCAACTTCGTGGTGGGCGGGGCGATCGTGCTCATATCCATGCACCTGTTCTACGCCAAGCCGGACTCGTTGTTGGCGGGCAAGGGTGAGGGGGCTGGATCGCGGAAGGGAGGGATGACGGTTTCGCCATCCATGGAACACTTCGGCGGCGTGCCCAGCCGCACGCAGAGCTCGAGCAGCTTCGACAGCTCCGGATCCGTGGAGGGGCTGGGGACGGTGGAGGAAGGGTTCGGATCGCCGACGCCGTTGGGCGTGGCGAGGTCGAGGTCCGGGTTCGGAGGCGACCGCGAGTCGCTGCTGCCGAGATAGCGAAGGTACTTTTTGGTGCGACTGGATACTTTATTCCAAACGCAGACGCGTCTGACAGAAAAACACGGGTGTTGGTGTTTCCAAGACCGGCCCGACCTGCCTCGCTCGGGGGTTGGGTCGCTCCCGTTTTCGAGGACGTCCATCGAGTCCTTCGCGCCCTTTCGTCCCCGATACCACCGCTCGCCCCCGTCGGATCCCCATCGAAACCCTTACCAGCCGCAAACCCACGCGGCCGTCCCCAATTGGCCGAGCCAAAATCAATCCCCACCGGAGTCGTCGTCGTCGCTCAGAGCTTAGAGTTCATCGTCTTGAACCTTCACCCGGTGCCACGCCAGGTCCTCCGGCTTCTCCCAGGTGCTCTCCTTCGTCTCGATGTTGTGAAAGTACTCGCGGTCCCCGTGCTCCTCGCTCTTCATCGTCTTCCACGGCCCGGGGTACTCCCACGTGGTCTCGCCAGTCTTTGGATCGACGTAGTACTTGTTTCCGCTCTTCTCGTCATGGAACGGCACGGGCACCTTGGGCAGGTCCCACGTCGTCACGTTGGTGATGTCGTTCCAGTAGTATTCGCGCTCGATCGCCAACACGGCGAGGGGCGCCAGCACCAGCGCCAGCACGGCGAGAAGCACCAGGCGGAGCGTCATTCCTCGCGGGACGGATCTATGACGAAACCCACCTGACCGGTTACAACTGAAGTTCCGCATCCGACCCGCGAGAGCAGATTCGGTCCCGTGTGAGAACCTGGAAGCCCCTTCGCGGACGGGAAAAGGCCCTGGGTAGCCCCACTCGGTCGCACTGTGTATAGGGCGCGTCGCGCGGCTTCGGCGTGCGCGTCGGCGCCATGAGCGACTGGGATCAGCGACGGCGTCGCTCCAGATCGAGATCCCCGCCGAACAGGTGCGCCAGGCGACCCGCCCGCCCGTCCGCACCCAAAAACCCGCGGAATCCCGAGATCTCACCAGCTCACCTCCCCGCCTCTCCAAATCAGGTTCTATCGTCCGTCGAGCAGGGACCGCGCCGACTGGACCCGCGGTGGAAGGAGCCCGAGTCCGCCTCCTCGGGGGCGATGGCAGGGGGACGATGCCGGCAGTTGGGACGACCGCGGCAGGGGCGGGAGCAGGGACAGGAGCCGGGACCGAGGGGGCCCGAGCCAAGATCGGGGCGGCGGCGACGGGGACCGATTCGCCCAACGAAGGTCGCCGGTGAGGTACGAGCGAGACTGGGCCGATCGCGACCGTGAAGACGCAGGGTACCGACAACAACGCGGCTACGGCGAAGGCTACGCGAGACAGCAGCAGCCGCGGGGAGGTTACGACCGACCCCGCGGCGAAGACTTTGATCGAGGCGAAGACATTCACGAGGGCGGCGACGACGACGGCGACGGCGGCGCCGGTCGATGGGACAATGGTGAGAGCTGAAACGCCGATATCGACGTCGAGAGCCGGTGTGCTCCGACGAGAATATCGTCTCCTTTGCGCGGCCGCGACCCGACACGAAACTGACTGGAAGAGTCTCCTCTCTCCTCTCCTCCACTCCACTTCGATAGCGGCAGGAACGCAGCGGGGTTACGCGAACCGAGAATACGGAAACCGAGACGACCGGCGCCGGCAGCAGCAGCAGCACCGACGGCGACGGCCGGGAGACGACGAGGGACGACCGCACACGACGGATCGGCAGGCGCGGGTGTTCAAGCCGGACTGGATGTGCCCGCGCGGGTGCGGCGTGGTGTTTGGCAGCAAGAGCAACTGCTTCAAGTGCGGGTCCCCGCGGGAGGCGGGCGCGGATGAGGTACCCGCCGACGTCGTGTACGGCGGCGTGGTGGCCGGGAAGTTCGACTGGGTGTGCAACGTGCTCGGGTGTACCAGCGTCAACTTCGCGCGGCGGTCCGTCTGCTTCACGTGCCTCGTCCCGAAAGGACCCTTGGCGACCAAGGTGGATCAGTCGGACCGGCCGGGGGGCGGGGGTAAGGGCGGTGGGGATCTTCTCGCGAACAGGTTCGACCCGGCGCGCGCGCGGCAAGCCTCCGACGCCGCCGCGGCTGCCGCGTGGGGTGTCGCGGCGGCGGCCGGCCAACAACCCGTGGACGCGACGGCCAACGCCGCGTGGGCGCCCAAGGAGTTCAACGAGAGCGCCGACGCGGCGATGGCGCCGCCGGGGCGCGACCAACAATATGCGGTGGAGCCGGCGGCGGACCCGACCGCCGCGCAACAACACGCGCAACAACAACACGCGCAACAACCCGGGTCCATCGCGAAAGACCCGGCGGCGGCGTCCAAGAAGAAGAGGCGGAAGGAGCCCGCGCTGCCCGGCGCCATCGAGGACGCGGCGGGCGGCGCGGCTGCCGTCGCCGCGCTCGAACAGAGCGGGTACGTGTACGACCCGGACACCGGGTACTACAAGGATGAGGCGTCCGGCATGTGGTACGACGCCAACTCGGGTCTGAGCTACCACGCCGAATCGGCCGCGTGGTACAAGTGGAACGCGGAGACGAACTCGTACGAACCCGCCGCCGGTCACGCGCCCGCGGCGGCGGCGGCGGGAGCGGGGGCAGGGGCCGCCGCGCAGCAGCCGCAGCAGAGTGCCGCGAAGAAACCGAGGGTGGCGGCGACCATCGGATCGACCGCCAAGCTCGACATGGTCGCCATCAAGAAGCACCAGGTTGCCAAGGTTGCCGCGGCTGAGCTCGAGACCATGGAGAGCGCGTACAGGGACAGGGCGGCGGAGAGGCGCTCGTCCGCCGCCGCCGCCGCCGCCGCCGCCGCGACGGGGTCGGTCAAAGGGAAGGTTTACGGGGGTAAGATTCGAACGCCCGGAGTGCCCGGGTACGCGCCCGGATCGGTGCCGCCGTCGACGTCGGGGGGCGCCGGCGAAGGGGAGGATTCCTACAAGGCTTCGGTGCAGAGGGTGGCGCTGGAGAGGTTCAAGGCGGCGATGAAGGAGTGAACGAGCGACGAGAGTATCACGTTAGCGATTGATGAAAAGCATCATCAGACCCCGCCGTCATCACACACTCCTCTCCTCTCGTGAACGCCAGACGGAGATCCTTGAGCTAGGATTTCACGCGACGCGACGACAGTCCTTGCACCTACAGCGCCGACGACCGTGCTCGCAGATTTGAGACCCACCGCACTCCTTGCATTGATAGCGTACACGACCGTGCTCGCAGATTTGAGACCCGCCGCACTCCTTGCACGTAGACCGCTCACGACCGTGCTCGCAGATTTGAGACCCACCGCACTCCTTGCACTTAGAGCGTATACGACCGTGCTCGCAGATTTGAGACCCACCGCACTCCTTGCACTGAGAGCGCTGACGACCGTGCTCGCAGATTGACGCACCACCGCACTCCTTGCAGTAAGAGCGTACACGACCGTGTTCGCAGATTTTAGACCCGCCGCAGTCCTTGCACTGAGAGCGTATACGGCCGTGCTCGCAGATTGACGCACCACCGCACTCCTTGCACAAACGGCGCCACTTCCCGTGCGGACAAGCGCTGCACACCTTGCACTGCGACCGATACTTCACCCCGTGCTCGCACGGCCCCTTCGTGCGAGGGGCTCCCTTCCGCTTCGTCCCCTTCTTCGTCACCTCCTCTCCCTCACTCTCCGTGTCCTCGACTTCGCCATACTCGTTGAGGGTCACTCTCACGTTCGGCCGCCAGATCGTCGTCAACACATCCGCCTCTGGTGCCCGACCGCCCCCCTCGTCGACATCTATAAGGGAATTAACGGTGCAGCTCAGGATTTGCCGTGCGGCTCGCCTCGCCGCCTTCGACTGAATCTTTCTCCGAGCCATCGGCTGCTTCCATTTATGCTTGGGAATCAGCGGCGTGCCCGAGCCTGGCTTGTCGTGCCACCCCATCTTGAGGGAGGGGAACGTCCGCGTGTCGGGCGCCAGGCAGGAGTGTCGATTTATTGCCGCGCGTTTCAAGATTAACTTTTACAAGTATTTTTTTGAAGTTTCGTCGTGGTGTCCACCCTGTCAGTCGCGGGCGCGCGCGCGTCGGGGTCGGGTTCGTCGGTCCCGACCGCCATGGCGACGAGGGAGAACATCGTCCTACCCAAGGTGACGCGAGAGCGCATCTCCGCCGACCCGTCGACGTGGGCCCCCAAGCTCACCACGGCGTGCCCCGTCATCGACCGGTGGCTCCGAGGCGGGGTGCCCACCCGGCACGTCACCGAGCTCACCGGCGAGGCGGGCGCCGCCAAGACGCAGCTCGCGCTCCAGCTGCTGCTCAACGCCCAGCTACCGAGGGAGGTGGGAGGGTTGGACGGCGCGGCGGTGTACGTGCACACGGAGGGACGGGCGCCGCTGGCGCGACTTCGACAGATGATCTCCAAGCGCGAGATCTACTCCACCCACCTCCCGCCCGACCACGACCCGCTGGACCACGTGTACCTGGTCAAGACCTTGGAGGAGAACCCGGAGAGCTTGTGGGACGCGCTCGCGTCCGTCGCGGACGTGCTGACGGATCCCCCGGGGGGACCGCGACGGCCCGTGCGTCTCGTCGTGGTGGACTCGGTGTCTGCGCCGTTCAGGGAGACGGACGTGGGCACGAAAGAGGGGGTGTTCGAACGCACGGGGATACTGTCGCGCGTCGCCGCGCTCATAGGAGAGTACGCGCACAGGGCGGACGTCGCGGTGGTCGTCACCAACCACGTGTCCGACGCCGTGAGTGACGACGGGCCGGGCGGACGGGCGGGCGGGTTCGACAGTCGGCAGCGTCGCCTCTTCGGACCCAGCGGCGACCTTCGATCGAGCGGCCGACCCGTCCAGCCCGCGCTCGGCCTGTTCTGGGCCAACTGCGTCAACACCCGCGTGTTCCTCTCGCGCACGGGGGGCAGCGCGGGCGGTTACGACGACGATTCGGCTGGACGGCGCCGCGTTCGGCGTCACGCGTCGGTGGTGTTCTCGTCGCACCTGCCGTCGTCGGCGCCGGGATGGAACGACGGGGCGAGGGGCGCGGTTGACGACGGGTGGGGATCCGCCGCGGTTCGTCCGTGCGAGTTCGAGGTGAGGGAGGACGGGGTGTGGGGCGTCGAGGCCGTTGAGGGGGAGGTGGTCGTGGAGGGGGAGGTGGTCGTGGAGGGGGAGAAGGAGGAGGAGGAGGAGAAGGGTGGCGGCGGCGACGGGATCGGGAAGGAGAAGCGACGAGCGGGGTAGACGACTAGCTAGCTAGAGGAATACGAATGAGAAACGGCGGAACCGCGTGCGACTCCGACGAAATGGCTACTTTTCCTTCCACCGCTTGAGCTGCTCCCTGATGGCCGCGTCGTTCTCCGTCGCGGTCTTTCCGTTGTATCCCTTGTCCACGACGTCGAAGTAGTCGGCAAAGTTCCGTCTGTTGTAGTCGTCCAATCTCTCCTTGTACCGCTCCTCTCTCTTTTCCTCCGTCCGTCTGAGCAGCTCCTGGACCAGCGGCGAGTCCTTGGGATCGACGGGCTGGTTCGTCGTGGTGGGGGCGGCAATCACGGCGGTGGATCCAGCCACGAAAGCCGCGCAAGCCACACCGAGAGACAGCATCGCAGCTCGACGAGACGATCGGGTGGATTTATCCTCCACGTCACCGACAGTGGCGCACCGAACGACGGGCTTATCGGAACGCCGGTGGACGATCGCGCTAGTTTGGATCGCGCCATAGCACGTCATCATCGCCGTCATCGTAGCTGTGCGACGCGAGCGGTCCGTGCCCTCGTGCAACCCGGAGTGTTCTCTCGTGCCTACGTCCACCCGTGCGCGAGATATTTCAGACCAGACTGCCGGAGACAGGAAGAAAAGAATTCGCGGGACCGCGTCAATTCGATCGGGGCTCTCCACAACGACCTGAGCCCCCGGCTCGGATACACCCAACCTAACACTCACCAACCGATGGCAGCGAACGGCCGCGGTCGTCCGAGGGGCGGCGGCGCACCAAAGCCCAACCTCCCCGCCAACCCCTTCGGCACCGAGCCTGAGCCCGTTCCCGCCAATGCGCCCGCCCCAAAATCGGGTGCCAAGAAGCGCGGGGGCCGAGCCAACGCCGCGCCCGCGAGGACCTACGCGGAATCCCGCGATTTTTCCCTCCCGTCCTCCCTCGTGCAGTGGGCGCACTCCCCCGAGGGCATCGAGCTCATCCAGGGCGCCGCCGTCGGCATCGGCGAGGTGACCTTCGACGACGCCAGGCGAGATCGGATCGTCCTCCACGGCGATCTCCCCGAGGAGGTTGACCGCGCGGCTCTGCTCGTGGAATCCGTCCTGGAGCGCCGGATCAAGCTGCAGCAGAGGCTCGCGATCAAGGATAAGCTCGACCAGGAGCGCGCCAAGGTTCAGGACGAGCTCGACCGCGGCCTGAGGGTCGAGTTTACGGTGGATCCCAAGTTCATGGGCATGGTGGTGGGCGCCAAGGGATCTCGGATCCGGATGGTCCAGGAGCGATGCAGGATCGACAGGGTGGTGGTGGACAGGGAGGCGTGCGTCGTGCGCATCGTCGGCTCGGACCCGGTGGAGGTCAGGAAGGCGAGGAACCTTCTGGAGGTGAAGGAGGAGATCGTCGCCGCGCCCGACGATCGAGCGAGACGGGTGCTCATCGGCAAGGGCGGCAAGAACATCCAGGATGTCCAGAAACGTTCCGGCGCCGTCTCCATCGACGTGGACCACACCGAGGGCGTGGTTCGCATCCTCGGCACCGCGTCCGCCGCGGCCGCCGCGAAGGTTTTGGTCGAATCCCTGGTGTCCCACCTGGACGAGATGGACGCGGCGACGGATGAGCTGGAGAATCTGCGGTGGGAGATTGAGAGGCTGGACACCGCGTGGGGCGAGGATAACTTTTACAGCAGGGCGGGCCCCGCGGGCGGTTCCCCGTTCGGAGGTGGACGGGGCGGTCGCGGGGGATACGGCGGTGGACGGGGCGGCGCCGGCGGCAGGGGCGGCGGGGGTGGATACGGAGGCCGAGGCGGTTCTTCGATGGCGGTTCCTCGGCAAGTCTCGGCGCCGGCGCCCGCCCCGGCGCCGGCGCCGCCCAAGGCTAAGGGTAAGAAGAACGCCGCGGACGCCAAGCCGGCGCCCGCGCCCAAGCCCTCGCCCAAGCCCGCGGCGGAGGCGAAGCAGGCGCCCAAGCCCAAGCCGGAGAGTAAGGACTCCAAGCCCAAGCCGGAGAGTAAGGACTCCGTGCCGGCGCCAAAGCCCGTCCCCAAGCCCAACGCCGAGGCTCCCGCGGGTGCTCTCGAGCAGAGGCCCCCTCGCGCCAGGCGTCGTCGCGGCGGCGGTAACGGCGGTAATGGCGGTGAGGGAGGTGGAGCCGCCGCGTGAGAGACGCGCTGATCACGCGCAAAACCTACGTTGGAATGACGACCCCACGACGTTTGAGAACACCTCCGTCTCATGAAAAAAAAACGCCGAATAAACTCTTAGCCGAGACCAAGAAAGAAACGTGAAGCCGAGCCCCGCCACTTCGCGCCCGCCCCATCCGACGGGTTTCGCATCGCGCGTCCGCCCGTCGCCTTATCCGGCACACGGAGGCGGATCGCTTCGTAATTCCAGCGCCCAGGCACCGGCAGCGAGACGCGAACGGCGACCATGGCCAAGCGCGGAAAGCGCGGCGGCGGCGATGAGGGCAATGAGCCCAAGCGCCCGAAGAAGAAGGCGCGGGGTAAGGCGGAACCTGAGCCCGTGAAACCGAAGGAGAGGGCGGTGGACGTCACTCAGGCCTTCGTGCATGGCGGGGACATCAAGGAGCTGGCAAAGGGCGCCGACAACCCGTTCACCGCCGATGCGCTCGCCAAGCGATACAAGGAGGAGGGAAAGACGGTGAATGTGGACAAGGGGTTTAACTTCGCCAACCTGGTGACTGACGCCGCGGGCGCGTCGTTCTCTCTGTTGGGAGGCGCGGGGGACACGGTGCCCACGACCTCGGCGTTCGGGGCGCCCACCGCCGGCGCCTCCGTCGCCAGCAGGTTCCGCCGAGACGGACCCGACGAGAAGAAATCGGCGCCGGCACCCGCGCCAGTCGAGCCCGAGCCCGAGGAGGAGTTGGAGGACAGGGAGGCGGCGATCGAAAGGTTAGCCGAGGAACGCGCCAAGAAGGCTGCGGAGTTTCAGCGCGGTAAGACGGAAGAAGAGGTGCGCTGGCTGATCATGGGCATAACCCCCGAGGTTGTGGAGTCGGCAAAGTCGTTTGTGCGCCCCTTCGAGACGGAGGAGGAGATGATCCAGGACTGGATGTCCAAACGGGACGGTTGGAGGGAAGACTTCAAGCGCAAGCACAGGGACGCGCTCAGAAGGCAGAAGAGGAACCGACAGGGCGGGGACAAGTTTTACGAATAGACAGTTTAGATGGACAGAGAACAACAACACAACTTGTATTTTTTACGACGAACGGTGGTCGGTCAGATCCGGCGCCACCCTCGAGGACCTGCGCGAGCGCATGAGCTGCGTCAGAGGGTTGGTCGGCAGAGATAGAGACATCCTTCGCCCCGCGGGCTTCGGGGAAAACTCCTCCTTTTCCCTCTTCTTGGCGGCTATCTTCTCGAGCCGCGCACGCTCGCACCTCGCCGCCGTCACCTCCCTCCAATGCCTCTGCACACGTATCACGCACATGAGCGCCGACCACGACAGCTCATCCGGTATGGGCTCCCATATATCCGGGAACGCCTTACGTATCCCGAACTCGATCCTATCGCGCATCTCACCCGGCGGCATGTCGCACTCGCACACCCGCCGCACGAGCTCAAATGCTGTCCGCCTGAACGGTACCCTGCCCTCCTTACTGAGCGGCACGTTGAGCGCCTTGATGAAGTGCACGGTGAGAACGCCAGAGGAGTACTGGCCGATGCCAAGCGGCGGGGGAATCTTCTTCAAGAGTCTCTCAAGATCTACACCCGAGATGGTCCCGGTTCCATCGTCGAACTCCCTGAAAGTTGACACGTACCGTTCGAGAGAGTTTGGGGACAGTTTCCATTGCTCGTGGTCCTGCGTGTTTTCAAAGTTTTCGATGATGACCGCGGTGAACAGGTTGAGCATGATCATGGACACGGCGATAACGAAGGATATGAAGTACGGGTACGATACCCAGCTCCCGTTTGCGTCCGGCCGGCTGCAGTCCTGCATCAGGCCCACCCACTCGTCGTTTGTCGCCACTCGGAACAGGGTGAGCATGGCAGTTGGAAAAGATTCGAAGTTTGCGTGTTCGTTGATGGAGTCGGCCCTAACCACCGTGCCGAATGTGAGGACGCCTACGTAGCTGTATATGAAGAATAATAGCAGCACCAGCGCCCCGACGTTCCAGAACGCGGGCAATGACACCAGCAGGGTCTCGAAGAGGCTCTTGAGTCCCTTGAACGATTTTATGAGCCGGAACATGCGCGACACCCGGAAAAGTCGGATAAGCCGCGCGACGGAGGTTGACAGGTCCTGCACACACAGGTCCACCAGGCTGCCGCACACCAGGAACAGGTCGAATCTGTTCCACGAGCTGCTCCAGTACTCCACGAACCCCATGGCGATGATCTTGAGTGCGGCCTCGGCGATGACCACGGACGTGAACCCCAGATTGAAGTTGTCCTTCATCTCGGTCCATTCCGCTGGTTCGCCATGCCAACCGGCAGACATGACCAGCACTGACGCGCAAATGGCGGCCATGATGATCCTATCGAACTTTCTATCGGACACGACGCGGAACGGGACCTTACGCCACCACTGCTTAGGCGGAGGTAGCTTCTTGAGCGGCTGCATGCGAAGCACGCTCTTACACATCTCGGCCCACTCCTTTTGTTCCTCGGTGAGGTCAATCGATGAGGTCTGCGAGAGCATCCGTATCCTGCTAAACTGGTAGAAGATCACGCCGACGTACAGGTTCAACAAACTGAACGCGCACAGCACGATAAACGCGACGAAAAACACGAACGCAGCGGGGTTATGGTCCATCCGTGGCTGATTGTCGATACCTGTGATGTCGAGCGCGTCAAACATGATCTGTCCGTATCCGTCCAGTGTGGAGGTGACAAAGAGGGATATCAGCGCACGGTAAAGGTTATCGAAGTTGAGGTAGGCGTTGGACCATTCACGCTCCGCCACGTTACCGACGGTTGGGTCGTAGTAGGAACCGACGCACGCGGCTCGGTCGGGAACACTCGGGTCATTGCACCGGTAGAACCTCCCAGCAAACACTTGGACGCCGAGAATGCCAAAGATGACAAAGAACATGAGCATCACCACCGATACGTTGACCATGGCGCCGATGCTCAGGGCGACAGATTTTAGGACCAACCTCATGCCCGATGATTTGGTTAGCGCCCTCAGGGGTCGTATTGCGCGCAGTATACGCAGCGACCGCACCGCTTTCAAATCCCCAACTGACGTCAGCATCAGCTCGAGCAGCGTAGTCACCACGATGAAAAAGTCGAGCTGGTTTGTCCGCTCGCGGATGTACCGCCTGAATCCGAACACGAACACCTTCAGCCCGGACTCCGCGGCGAAGCACGCGGTGAGGACGTAATCGACGATGAGCAGATCACGCTGCAACTCCGGCTCCATATCCGGCCGTTCCATCGCCATAGCAACGCAGCTCCCAAATATCAGCGCAAACATGAGGTGGTCGAAGGACCAGTGAGTGACCACATCGAAGCACCGCTCTCTTAGCTCATGGTGCGGCGGGACGCACCCGCACGACGTGTCCTGCAGGTCATCATCTTTGCTCATGCGTCGCACGATCATCGACCGAACCACTCCGAACGAGTTATGCCTGGACCCGATCACTGAGCTGGACCCACCCCACGACGGCGTCATCATCCCGGAAACCAAACCGGACGGTATATCGTACCTGTCACCGCCCGGCGTGACCGCGCCGGAGCTCATGCCGGAAGGTAAGTACGGCGTCATTGCGCCGCTGCTCGCGCCGCTGGCGGTATCGCTGTCGTAGCCGGTGGGGTTATCACCTGAGCCGAAAGCAAACATGGTCGGTTTTCGCTTGGGCTTCCACCCGGACTTTGACTGTGGCTCGCCTTGGAACGCTTCCGTCACGGCGACGGGTCCCGGGGGAGACGACAGCGTCACCACCGCGGTAGACGTAACCTCATTATCTTCGGAAAGGACCTCGTCGCCGAGCGCATCGCACGTTCCGTCCTTGTCCTGTTGGCGCTGTTCCTCCGCGCGTTCCTTCCTTCGTTTTTTCTCTTTCTTCCGTCTGAGCGACGCCTCCTGTCGCTTCTTTCGTCGTTCGCGCTTCTTTCGCAGCAGTTTGGCCACCACCCTCGCCTCCCTGCTCGCTTTTGGATCGTACTTGCTCTCGAACGCCTCCATGGTGACCGCCAGAAACAGGGTGAGGAATGTGTATTTACCCACGATGACCCACATGACAAAGTACACGGAGGCGCCCCACCCAGCGTACTCGATGGACTTGAACATGATGAACTCCCAGTCCTCCAACGTGAGCACCTGGAACGTGAGTAGCAAGCTGTGGTAGAATGAATCGAAGGACGCGCGGCCGCCGAGCTGAGGGTCGTCCACTCCGTATCTGAACGAGTCGGGGTCCTTGAGGCCGCCGAATACGTGCAGGCCGACGATGGCAAACACGAGGAGGAAGAGGAAGAGGAGCACAGCAATAGATATGAAAGAACCGAGCGAGGACAGGATGACCTCTCCAATTATTCGCAGCGACGCGAGGTAGCGAAACATCTTGAATATGCGAAACACCCTGAACGTCTTCAGCACCTTCAGTGAGCGAAGCGCCTTGAGCGATCGGAGAGCTGGGATCGCAGAGCCGCCGATGGCCAGAACCTCGATGATTGACAGCCCAACGATGCAGAGGTCGAACCTGTTGAAGTTGTCCATCCAGAAATCCCAGAATCCCATGCCTGTGATCTTGATAGTGACCTCCACGGTGAAGAAGAAAGTGAACACGAAGTTTGTCACCAGAAGCGCGAACGCCAGCTGCGAACTCATGCCGTGATGTTCCATTGCCATCAACACCGTGTTGAGGTAGATGAGCGCCAGGAAGAACCGATTGAAGTACCTGTGCTCCTGAACCTCGAAGCACCACTCCTTCAGCGCCTGCACCTTTCGTCGGTACTCGAGCCTCCACGTCTTGATCCCCTCAGCCTCGTGTGCGGCTAGTGTGAGCGCGAGCTCGTCCTCCTTTCGCTCCGCGGCGATTCTCCGCCGCTCGGCATAGCCAGCGGCGACTGCGCAAATCCACGCGAATATCAGCGCAAGGGTGTTGCGTCTGCGCCGATCGCTCGGTTTGGCGTCGTCCGCGTCCGCGTTATCCGCGTCCGGTTGTGCGGGCTCGTCGACCCGCGTTGCAGATGACGGCGCGACGGTTGGGTTGGCGAGTGAGGCGGTGGAATTATCCCCGGTCTCCGCCGACCCTTTGACCGCGTTCATCTTGGACTGGAACAGAGACTGAGCCTTGCCAAACTTCGTCTTCAGCACCGCAAGGAACAGGTTGACGACGAAGTACGGACCGAAGAAGACGAGCAGCACGAAGTACGGGACCGCAACCTCAGAACCCGAGTCCATGATGCGGTACATCACCTGCGCCCACCCGGCTAGAGTGGTGCACTGAAAGACTGTCAACATCCCAGCCGCCACGTTGTCGTACCCAGCCACGGAGTTACCCCGCCCGCTGTGGACGTAGACGCACTCGAGCGGATTGCCGAGTTCGTCGAACGGCGGGCATGTCCGTCCGGAGCCCCTTTCGCTCCCCGCGGGGTTGTAACCCGTGATTTGCGGTTTATCGATCGAGTCGCACCCAAACGCGTCGTTCCACGTCTCGGGTACCCCCGTGCTCGGATCCTCGCACCGCTGGTGGTACGCCTCCTGAAAGAGCTGGTGACCCGCGATTGCGAACAGGAACGTGAAAAATACGACGAACCCGACGACGCTGACGAGCAGGGGAACGGCCTCGATGAAGCAGACGACGACCGATCGCAGGGACTGGAACCGGGTGATGGTTCGCAGCGGCCTCAGCGCCCTGAGAGCCCTGAGCGCCCTCAGCCCGCTGTTGTCGCCGTCGCCGCCGTCCGCCCCGCCCTGTGGCGCGGCGATGAGCAGACCGGAGTACCCAGCCAGCACGAGCGCGAAGTCGAACCTGTTCCAAGGGTCTCTGAAGTACTCCCTCGCGCCCCTGTGCGATATCCTCAGCACCAGCTCCAGGGTGAAGAAGCCGTTGAGACCCAGCTCCAGTCGGTCTAACCGCGCGTTCCACGCGCTCCCCGTGCCCTCCGTCGGCCGGTACAGCGCGAGCGACACGCAATTAACCAAGATGACGATGACCACGAGCAGCTCGAAGTCCTCGCTCTCGACCACCGGACCGCAGATTGACGAAACGCGCGCGGTGACGGATGAAATCGAATCCAGCACCCGCCGCCGCGTCGACCGGCCGCCCCTCACCCCCACCCTGCGCGCTCTGCGACGCGCGCTGACCACCGGCACCGCCCTCGCCCTTTGCTGCGCGAACACGCCCCCCGAGCTCGGTGAGTCCCCGAGCGTTGGATCGTCGGAAACGTTGTTGGTGGGATATTCACCAGAGTCCGCGGGATACCCGTCGTGAAAGTCGCCGTGAAAACCGCCGAACGACTCGCCGCTTCCCCGCCGCTGCTTGTCCTGTTTGGTGCCGCCCCGATCGCCCCTGGGCACGGAGCCGCCGCGCATCCTCGCCTCCAGCCTCGCCTCCAAACGCTGGCCGTGGGTCATCTTATCCTTATCCAGCCTCTTCGCGGCCAGCGCGTTTAACACCGCGTCGCTGAAGTCGCCCAAGCCGCCCCAGCCCTTGGCCGGGTCGGAGAAGGCGGCGGATGACGACGTCGCGGCGGAGGCTGCGGCGTCCTTGGACGACCCTTCGGCGGCTCCTCGGGGATTTGGATCGCCGTTCGAGGGATGGAAACACCCGTCTCTCGCGTCCACGCTGCTGTACCCCGGTCTGTGCCAAGTCACGCTCGCGCGGTGCTGGTTCATCTGCCGCTTGGGCGGGAGCATCGGGGCGGTCAGACCGCGCGCGTGAGCCTGGTGTATCGCGGCTACGATGTCGTCCGCGAGGATCCGTCGTCCACGCTCGTCGTACTCGACGGCATCGCGCTCGTTTTCATCGCCATCGACGTCAACCTCGTCCCCGGATCCGTCGGAGTCGTCAGAGTCGTCTCGAGATCTGCGGGGAGCCATCGCGTGCTGACGACGGGCCGCGAAGAGTGGAAACGACGCGTTCACTCGAGACGCGCGCCACCACCGCGTGGGGCGCGAGACGGGACGCGCGTCCTGCGGCGACGCGAGATGTCTTCACCGGGTACCCGCGCGGCGTCTCGTGCGCGTCGCGGGCGCGCAATGAGACGGCGTGTTGACCTCGGCGGGTCCGAGACGCGAACCGTTTTGGAAACTGTGACTGTTCGTTTCACACAGCATCGATGCGGACCCGCGCGTTGATGATGAAGACGAGCTGCCCCTACAAGTATCGAGATGAGCCCAATTTAGGAGACCTAGCTTAGAGCGGGCAGAGAGAGCCGGCGCGCGAACGCCCGGCGTTGAGAGGACGCGAGAAGGCGACGCGGCGAGAGGTAGACCAAGCCGCGCGCCATGTCGAACGCGTGAGTCCAAACCTCCGCTCCGCCGATCGACCACCCGAAACCCGCCCTCCACGGCATTGCTCTCGCCGGCAATCGCTCGATCCCCGAGCGGGGAATCCAAAATGAGCACCCGGTCGCTGACCCCCTTCCCCCGCCCTCGCTCCCCGTCAACAGCTCGTACGACGCCGACTGGCGCCTGTGCATGAGGGACATCGCGTACATGCTGGAGTGGGAGCAACCCCCGCCCGAACCCGTGGTGGACGCCGACGGCGAACCCCTGCCCGACCAGCCCCCGCCCCCAGGCCCGGAGTACGATGAGGAGACCGGCGAGGAACTGCCCCCGACGCTCCCGGAGCGCGAACCGACGGAGTGGGTGCGGGGGTACGTGCAGTACGTCCAGATCTTCCGAAGGCTGGAGCGCGCGTACGACCAGATGAGCCACCCGCAGAAGCGCGTCGAGGTCAAGAAGGCTCTCGAGGCGACCATCGGCCGATGCCTCGAGCTCAGGCACTGGGTCATGAAGAAGTTCGCGCGAGAGTTGGACCACGTGTCGTTGGACGAGGTGCTGCAGGAGATGAACCTGCCGTACAACGCGATGGAGATACCGGTACCCAGGTACTTCGTGGACGACAGGCGGCACGAGCTCGGCGCGCGCGCCAAGTTCCTCGAGGCTCTGATCCACAAGTTTGAGACGACAAAGCCAGAGCTCGGCAAACCCAACGTCTTCGTGGGGAGGGTCAACTGGACCAAACCGGTGCCCGAGTACCTCACCCGCGATGTGTTCGCTCCGCCCCCGCTGTCCGCGGAGGAGGCCGAGGCGAAGCGCATAGAAGACGAGCGCATCGCCGAGGAGTACAGGAGCGATTTGGAGGAGAGGGTCAACATCTTGGCGGCGACAAAGACCAAGGACCAGATTGCGACCATCATACAAAAGTACACCAGGGGGTGGCTGGCGCGGCGCGAGTACGACCGATTGATGGACGAGGAGCTCGTGTTTTTGGGCATGAAACCCGCGCCACGGCCGGAGGACCCGCGCGATGACCCCATCCTCAGAGACCTGGCCAACAACGTCATGCGCAAAAAGATGCAATACGCCAACCAGGCTGAGTACCTCGCCGCGTACGAAAACTTGAAGGACCGGGTGAAGGAGAGGCACGGTCAGGAGATGCGGGAGGAGGTCCAGGATAAGATCAACTCGTGGTTCCTGGAGAACAGGGACCCGGAGACTGGCGAGTTCCCGGATTTCCCCGACGTTGAATCCGGCGGCAGCAGGGACATTCTCAACCCACCGCCAAAGGAGGAGGACGACGCTGACCTCGACCCCAAGGCTGCGAAGGCCAAGGCCGACGCCGAGAAGAAGAAAAAGGCGGAGGAGGAGAAGAAAAAGAAGGAGGCGGCCAAGAAGAAGGGCAAGGACGGGGACGACAAACCAAAGCCCAAGTGCCCGGCCAAGTTCATCAACCCCCTGCGCGACGCCGTCGACTCGTTCAACCGCACCTGGTCCAATGTTCGCGACACGGGGCTGGAGGGCGGCAACTTCGACCAACGGTTCATATCATCCGTGGTGGAGGAGGAGCTCAAGCCGGTGGTGTTCGAGGAGGTGCGGAAGGAGGTTGACGAGGAGATGAGGCTGCTGTTGGAGAACCTTCGCGAGATGGTGGCGGCTGAACGCGCCGCCAAGGCTGGTCCCGCCAAGAAGGGCAAGGGAAAGAAGGGAGGCAAGGGTGGGAAGGGCGACAAGAAGAAGGGCGGCGACGGTAAGAAGAAGGAGAAGGGCGGCGGCGGCGGCGGTGGCAAGGCGGGGGGCAAGGCGGGTGGCAAGAAAGGAAAGGATCTCACCGCGGATCGAACAATCGAGAGCCTCTACGCCGAGCTGGTGGAGCTGGGCATAGTGCAGCCGGTGCCTCCCGAGCACACGCTGGATGCGTACGCGGGGGATATCAACATCATGGGCGCCACTCTCGAGCGGAACAAGTACTTCCCGGATCCGTCCATGGCGCAGGTGCGTCAGATGGTGACCGAGCTCGCCGTTTTACCCCTGGGTGCGAGCGGTGAGACGGTGCACTCCGCCATACCGGGCCACTGCAAGACCCTGCTGCTGTACGGCTGCAAGGACACGGGCAAAACGGCGTTGGCGCACGCCATCGCCAACCACACCGGCGCCATATTCTTCAACCTTTCACCCCGAAACACCGACGGCAAATACCCCGGCAAGAAGGAGACGACGTTGATGATCCACATGGTGTTTAAGGTTGCGCGGACGATGCAACCCGCGGTGATTTACGTCGACGAGCTCGAGAAGGTTTTCCTCTCCGACAAGAAGAAGCTCAGGGAGTACAAGAGCAAGGAGCTGTTCAACCGGATCAAGAAGGATCTGCTGAAGGAGGTCAAGGGCATGAAGAAGGGTGAGCGGGTGATGATCGTCGGGTGCTCCTCGGAGCCGTACCTGTGCGTCAAGAAGGACCAGAGGGGTTTCATGAAGGAGGTGAGCCGATTCGTGTACTGCCCGGTGCCCGACGATTTGTCGAGAAGGCGCGTTTGGGAGAAGTGCGTGGAACGGAGGGTCGCCGAGACCGTCGCCGCCGGGCTCGTGTGGCCCGAGCCCGCCGAGGACGCAGAGCGGGAGGCTGACGCCGCGGATGCTGACGGGAGCGCCGAGGAGCCTCCCGTGGAGGAGGCGGGTGACGTCCCGGCGGAGACGACAACCGGAGACGACGGCGCCCCCGCCGCTCCCCCCGGTGAGTCACCGGACGCGCCACCCGCCGAGGAAGGCGAGGAGGGCGAGGTTGAGCCCGACATCGAGGGTGAGCCCGCGGCCGACGCCGAGGGTGAGGCCGAGGCCGCGCCGGCCGCAGCCGAGGACGCGCCAGCCGAGGCGGACGCCGCCGAGGATCCGGATGCCGAGCCGGAGATTGTCCGGCCGTATTCGCTCCCCCGCGACTTCGACATGTACATGCTCTGCGCCTGCACCGTCGGGTACCCGTCCGGCGCGATCGACATGGCCTGCAGGGCTGCGCTCACCCCCGCGCGCGTCGCGAGGCTGGTCAAGGCTGGCGAGGAGCTCACCGTAGATGAGCTGCTGGACAAGATTCAGTTACTCGACAAGGTATCCGAGCTGGATGAGGCGAAGATGAAGGACTGGACGTCCAAGCTGCCCGCGCGCGTGAAGCTGGAGAAGGCGCTCAAGAAGGAGGCCAACGGCGGCGAGGAGGAGGCCCCGGCGAAGAAGAAGAAGTGAGGGAGTCCGACAGCTCGAGGTTGACTGATGAACCGAAGGTTCCTGTTTTTAACTGAGACTAACTGAACTAATAGAACGCGAGGGACCGCTCCCCCGGGGTTGGATGCCTCGCATCGCAACCCGACTCGTCGACTTAAAATTTAGATGTTGTTGTCCTTGAGCATCTCATCGATGGCGAGAGCCACCACCGTGGCGCAAACCGTGATCCCCAGCGCCTGCGACACGGGCTGACCTCGCACCACGCCGTAGCTCGTCCCCATGAGCGCGCCGATGCCCGCGCTGAGCCAGTCGTACCTCGCCGCGAGGTTGGCGAACGCGAGCTCGAGATCGAACTTATCCTCCTGTTTCTCGGACGTGGACGCCTCCGCGCCGTCGTCGTCGCCCGCGGCGCGCGTGGAGACGCATCCTCGGCGCGCGCGTCCTCCCGAGACCGTCGCGGATGTTTTCTTCGTCGGGATCTTCGCCTTGCCGCGGACGGAGACGGCCTTGCTAGGGGCGCGGACGGGGGTGGCGCGCCTGGCGCACGCGGGCGCGATGTGGACGTTCATCTGGGTCGCGGCGATCATGTTTGTTCGATCGTTAGTCGATCCTGCGCGGTCGTGCGGGAGGTAATGGCGCCTGAACCCCCTGCACTTTTGCCTCGTAGGACAGCTGCGAGATTCACCAAATCTCGGTGCTCATTGGTGGAGCGGCCACGCCTGATATTCTCCCGCCAGATATTTTCTGCGCGATCTGTAAACAAACGTCGACACAGGGGTTGTTTTGTTTACCGTTACGATCGTGTATGAGGTTTCAGTTCGAACCGGGCTCGAAGAGGTTATTTTTGTCCTTTTTTCGATTTCAAGAGCCTCTGATCTGGTGTCAACAACGACCTGCGATCGCTGCTGACCACACCTTGGTCTTCCCACACGCACACGTCGACCATGGCGACGCGCAAACGCGGCCGCGCGATGGTCCTCGTCGCGATCATCGCGCTCGTATGCACCGCCTCAACCTCTGTCCGCGCCGAGGAAGACGAGTTCGGCGCAGATTACGATGACGGCCCTCCGTCATCAGCCCCGCCCCCGTCGTCGTCGGGCGCGACGGAGATGACCGGCGACGAGCTCGCCGGCAGCATCCACAGCGGAGCCGACGTCGTGCCGCACCTCGTCAAGTTTTACGCGCCGTGGTGCTCGAAGTGCCGGCAGATGTCCGGTGACTTCGACGCGGCCGCGGACCGTTTGACCCGCGGCGTCAACGCGGGCACCAACAAGTTCGTCGTCGCGTCCGTCGCCGAGGCGTCCACCGGCGCGCGCAAGCTGTTCGAGGACCTCGAGATCAAGGCGTACCCGCACGTCGCGATGTTCTACAAGGGGAAGGTGTTCACGCACGCGGGGAAAGACAGGACGTCCAGGGCGTTCGTGGCGTTTGCGGAGAGGGATTTCGCACAGTACCCGTCGAGGGAGTTTGTCACCTCGCTGGACGCGTACGACGGCGAGCACGTCACCGTCGGGCTGTCGCCCAAGCCGTGGCACAGGGAACACATGGACCGAGCCCTGATGTTCATCATGTACATGCGAGACGACCTGAGGGGGGCGATATTCGATCACAGCGCCGCGTGCGTCGCGCTGTTCTTCACCGGCCTCATCGCGGGCACCGCGGCGCTGACGCTGACAGACCTGGTCGCCGAGCGATTGGGGGTGCCGCGCCGCGGGGAGACGTGGGACGATTTCAAGCGGCGGACGGACTGGGAGGCGCACAGGGAGGCGGAGAAGAGAAAGGCTGCGAAGAAGGAGGCAAAGGCGGAGTGACCAAAGGCGGATTTTTTGGCGAGACGTCGTCGGCGAGTCGCGAGTTGACGACTGACGCTGTTGATACACCACGTGAAGACTGACGCTGTCGATACACAACCCCGGGTTGTGCCGCGCCTGCATGATCCTATATGATCCAGACCGTCCCGTCCGACAGCATCACCTTGTTCTCCCGCGTCATCATGTCGAGGAACGCGACCACCTCCTCGTCTTTGAACTCCGCCGCGCCGTCGTGTCGCAGGAGCGCACTCACCGACGCCTGCTCGACGCGCTCGGACGCGAAGTAGGATCCGAGAAACCTGGCGAACTGGTTGTACCGCTTGCGCATCTCCACCTGGTACGCGGACGGCTCGCCCTGCTCCTTGGGTCCGCCGCCGCTGTGCCCCTTCCTGGGTTTGGCCGCCTGCTGGGTTTGGGCTTGGGTTTGGGTCCGCCTCGCCGCCGACGGGGCTCCGATCGCCTCCACCTTCCCCGCGCCCTCCTCGTCCTCGTCGCTGCCCAGGTCGTCATCGCTATCGTCATCGGCGTCGCTCGTCTCGTCGCTCGTCTCGTCGTCCGAGTCGTCGTCGCTCTCATCGCTCTCATCGTCGCTCTCATCGTCGGATTCCGAGAAGAGCTCCACGGGCTCAGCCTCAACCTCGTCCACGTGGTTCTCCGCGGTGTCGAATATCGTCCGCAATATCTGTAAATACGGCACCATGCTGCTACCGTACACGCCGTTGTCCCTCAGCGCGCGAATCTCCGAGCGTAACTTGGCCACCGGGCACGACACCACGCAGCAGTTGATGGCGCCCTTGACGTGGAACCAGTCGAGCAGGTTCTGGCGACGAAACGCGTGAAGCTGCCTCAGCTCGCTCTCCGCGTACTCCTTCCAATCTCCGAGGGACTCCGGTAAGGGTTTGCTGAGGGGCTTTGGAGCATCCTCGACGTTGGCGGCGGCCTTCTTGGCGCGCTTGCTCGCGGGCGGGGACCCGTCGGTGGGCCTCGGTTGATCTGACGCGGGAGCCGGGGGAACCTCAGTCATAACTGCCTTGGCGGGTGCGGCCGCGGCCGCGGGGGTTGACGAGGCGTTGCTGACGTCCGCCAGAGGCTCGGATTTGCCGTCCGACATGCCTATCGCTGTGGCGGCGGCGCGAGAGGCGATCTAATCGGCGGATCGGCGGCCCGGCGCCAGTAGATCTGGCCTCGAGGGGGGTGCACTCATTTGAACTCCTCTGGGACAGTTCAAACGAGAAGCACGGGGCGGCCAAAAAAGCTACCACAGCGCCGCGCGCGCCTTGCCCGCCTGACCCGGCCCTGTGAAGTATCGAGCATGGTCATAGCGTGCAAGTGCGTCCCCGAGTGACGTGTCATCGCCTCGTACCC